>OLIF01000014.1_pt1 | contig 231388 bp, 193 predicted proteins | sample 1609681 | NCBI WGS metagenome assembly OLIF01 (sample SAMEA4350143, study PRJEB24818) | metagenome | biome: human; feature: gut; material: faeces | place: Denmark | collected 2013-09 | reverse complement strand
TGCATACCCCGATCGAGGTAAAACCTGTTGCCGGATCAAAAGAGTGGCGGGAAAGATGGTAAAAACGGGGTTTTGCTCACATTTCAAATGGTTATAAACAAAATTATATAGCGATAAATTCACCAAAGATATTTCTCCAGCCGCCACTATTCATCAGTACATAACACTAACAGAGCAGGTTAAATTGTCTGAATCTCCTTTAAATCATTCACAAAGCAAATTAATAAATTTAGTGAATATGTTAATCTTCAGCGACATCATTGGTGAAAACCTATAAATGAAGAAAGGAATACAAAATGAAGACTATTCTACCTGCCGTTTTATTTGCTGCTTTCGCCACAACCTCGGCCTGGGCGGCAGAGAGCGTCCAGCCGCTGGAAAAAATCGCGCCGTACCCACAAGCCGAAAAAGGCATGAAACGTCAGGTGATTCAGCTTACACCGCAAGAAGATGAATCTACCCTCAAAGTAGAACTGTTAATCGGTCAGACACTGGAAGTGGATTGCAACCAGCATCGTCTCGGCGGAAAACTGGAAAGCAAAACGCTGGAAGGCTGGGGCTATGATTATTATGTCTTTGATAAAGTCAGCACCCCGGTTTCAACGATGATGGCTTGCCCGGATGGCAAGAAAGAGAAGAAATTTGTCACCGCATATCTGGGCGATGCCGGAATGCTGCGTTACAACAGCAAACTGCCAATCGTGGTGTATACGCCAGACAATGTGGATGTGAAATACCGCATCTGGAAGGCGGAAGAGAAAATTGACAACGCGGTAGTTCGCTAAACGGCTGTGAAGTGCTACACCCCACAGGTCGGATAAGGCAGTTACGCTGCATCCGACATCTGACACCTGAGCCAGTTGCCTGATGCGACGCTGGCGCGTCTTATCAGGCCTACGCCGCTGTGAAGTGCAGCCTCGTAGGTCGGATAAGGCGGTCACGCCGCATCCGACATATGACGCCCGAGCCGGATGCCTGATGCGACGCTGGCGCGTCTTATCAGGCCTACGCCGCTGTGAAGTGCAGCCCACGTAGGTCGGATAAGGCGATCACGCCGCATCCGACATCTGACGCCTGAGCCGATTGCCTGATGCGACGCTGGCGCGTCTTATCAGGCCTACACCGCTGTGAAGTGCTGCACCCCGCAGGTCGGATAAGGCGGTCACGCCGCATCCGACATCCAATCCCGGAGCCGATTGCCTGATGCGACGCTGGCGCGTCTTATCAGGCCTACGCCGCTGTGAAGTGCAGCCCACGTAGGTCGGATAAGGCGGTCACGCCGCATCCGACATCTGACGCCCGAGCTGGGTGCGGCGCATCATTACAACGCAATATCCGCCACTTCTTTCTGTACAGGTTGCGGTTTTACCTGCGGTTTCGGCGTGCTGTCTGCCGCCTGCGGCTTGTCATATTTCAGGCCCAGCACCTCGCTGGTGTACTGCAACTCACGTTCTGTCGCTGCCACATCGCCATTCAATTTGCTGCCGTAGGAGGGAACTATTGATTTCAGCGTGGCCTGCCATTGCGGACTGGATACACGATCGCTAAACACTTTTTCCAGCAAATTCAGCATAATCGGCGCGGCAGTTGACGCCCCTGGCGATGCCCCCAACAGCGCGGCAATGGTTCCTTGCTGGTCACTGACGACTTCTGTTCCCAGACGCAAAACGCCGCCTTTCTCGGCATCACGCTTGATAATCTGCACGCGTTGCCCAGCCTGCCATAAACGCCAGTCTTCTTTTTTCGCTTGCGGATAGTACTCTTTCAACGCTTCAAAACGATCGTCTTCGCTCAACATCACCTGACTCACCAGGTATTTCACCAGATCAAAATTATCCAGCCCGACGTGCATCATCGGCATCATGTTTGAAGCGGTGGTAGAACTCATCAAATCCCACAGTGAACCGTTTTTGAGGAATTTCGTTGAGAAAGTAGCAAAAGGCCCGAACAGCACCACGCGTTTACCATCCAGAACGCGGGTATCAATATGTGGAACCGACATCGGCGGCGCGCCAACGGATGCCTTGCCATATACCTTCGCCAGATGGTGATTAACCACGTCAGGGTTTTCCGAAACGAGGAACTGCCCCCCCACCGGGAAACCCGCGTAGTCTTTTGCTTCCGGGATCCCGGACTCCTGCAACAACTTCAACGCCGCACCGCCCGCGCCAATAAAGACAAATTTCGCGCGGATGTTATGCGCAGTGCCATTTTTCAGATCGGCAACCGTGACGGTCCAGGTATTATCGTCATTACGTTTCAGGGCGCGGACTTCGCTGCTGAGCTGCAGCGAAAAGTTAGATTTCTTTTGTAATGAAGCGATCAACTGACGCGAGATCTCGCCATAATTCACATCAGTGCCGATTTCTGTACGCGTGGCCGCTATTTTCTGCTGCGGATCACGCCCTTCCATCACCAGTGGCGCCCACTCTCTGATTTGCGCATGATCTTCAGAATAACGCATACCACGGAACAGTGAACTTTGTTGCAATGCGGTATAACGGGCACGCAGGAAGTTAACATTATCTTCGCCCCAGACAAAGCTCATGTGCGGAACAGTATTGATAAACGATCGCGGAGTTCGCAGCACGCCGCGCTCTACCTGGTGGGCCCAGAACTGGCGGGAAATCTGGAATGCTTCGTTAATGGCGACTGCTTTTTCAATACTGATGCTGCCATCGGCGTTTTGCGGGGTGTAGTTCAGCTCCATCAACGCAGAATGCCCGGTTCCGGCGTTGTTCCAGCCGTTCGAACTCTCCTGCGCGACGCCCTCCAGGCGCTCTACCATGGTCATCGACCATTCCGGTTCCAGCTCCCGCAGATAGGTTCCCAACGTGGCGCTCATAATGCCGCCGCCAATCAACAGTACATCAGTTTCCTGCTCCTCGGACGTTTTCGCTTTTGCCGTCATCGAAACGGCATTAAGCCCCACGGCCATCGAGAAGAGCATGGCAGTCACTTTTTTCATCTTGTTAATGCCTTACTTTTAGTCGCTTTATTGCAGGTGAGATTTGCGCGGCATCAACGGTAACACCTAAGCAACAATATTTAAATAATGTTTATAAATTATATTCCAATTTTAGAAACATTATAATTTCGTTGATTAATTATAGGGTTATTGGAAAGAAAGGATTTTTACCTGGTAGCGGAAAACCACCAGGTAAAAGTGAAAACATCATGCCGTCCGGGCAACGGCATCACGTGAAGCCGCATCGCGTTCTTCGCCGATCAGCTCGCTAAGCTGCCCGCTGCGCATCTCCAGCAGGCGGTCAGCGTGGATAAAGTAGTGATCATCATGGCTGATAGCAAAAATGGTTTTACCCATCTCCTGCATTAACGGCAACAGCTCCTGATAAAACTCACGGCGGAAGTGTGGATCCTGATCCGCCGCCCACTCATCCAACAGGATAATGTCGCGTTCTTCTGCCAACGCCAGCAACAACGCCACGCGTTTTTTCTGCCCTTTTGATAACCTCAGGTTGAGAATTCGCCCATTACTTAACTCAAGCTTATGGCCCATTTTCAACTGAGCCAGCCACTTTTCGACCAGTTGCGGGTTAGCAGGTTTACCCCCCGGCCCCAGTAGTTGATCGAACAGCCAGACATCGGTAAATACCGCTGAAAACAGCTTGCGATAATCTTCTGTTTTTTCACCGCGGACAGGTTTGCCATCCAGCAGAATTTCTCCGCTTTGCGGCTGATATAAGCCAGTCAACAACATCGCCAGCGTTGATTTACCGCTACCGTTGCCACCAATAAGAAACAACAGTTCGCCACGTTTAATGGTGAGGTTAATCGGCCCAACGGAAAAAGCGTTATCCTGATAGCTAAATGTTACATTACGCAACTCCAGCGTTTGCCAGTCAGGAAATGCCTGCGGGCGTGGGAATTCCGCTTTAAAAGGCGCGAGCGCAAATTTGTTCAGCTTGTTAAACGCCACCTGTGCCGTCAACAACGTCGGCAATGCGCCAACTGCCGAAAGTAGCGGCGTTCGCAGGAACAATAATGTTAGTGAATAGGTCGCCGCAACGTTGGTATCAGCCCAACCGAGACTGTTTGCCATCCAGAATACCAGTCCGATAGCCCCCAGCATCATTATGTTCGACCAGTTTACGGCGCTGAGATGGAACGTATCGGCGCGGATAATATGATGGCGATATTCTTGCGCATCGGGGATGTAGAGATTGTTAAATACGTACTCGGCACGCTCGCGGTTCAGCGTCAGCTCTTTGCGCCCTTCCAGCACCGTTTGAAAATCCGTATACAGCTTGTCTTCAGTTTCACGCAAAGTGGCCATGTGTTTGTACACCCGCGCCACCAGCACAAAACCGCCCCAGATGGTAATCGCCATCCAGATAACCGTGACCAACAACATTTTGCCCGACAGCATCCACAGATACGCCGCCGCCCCTACGGTGAGAATAATCCCCTGCACCAGTTCCGGCAGACGAACAAAAGCGATGGTGATGTTGCGCACATCGCTGGTTAACCCTGCCAACAACGAGGCGCTACCCAACTGTTCGATACGCTCAACGTGAGTATCCAGAATTCGTTTGATAAATTCGCTACGCAGTCGGTAGACGAAGTGGTGCCCCAGCGTGGTAAGCGCCAGTTGCGATCCGAGGGTGACCGCCATCAGCAACAGCAGTAAGCCAAGAAACTCCGGCAACACCAGTAGACTGGCATCCGCCGTTTCGATAAGACGCTGATTGATAAAAGCAATTAAGCCAATGCCTAACGCCGCGCTGGCGAGGCTTAGCGCCATCACGCTGATAAATGGCCAGCGATACTGCCGCCAGACAAGTACAAGAAGTTCCATGCAGAAAACCCGGACAATGAATTACAGCCCGCAGTTTAAACATCTCTTTGCTCACAGCAATAATAATTCTTATTTTTATTCTTTTTTACCTGCCTGACGGAATGTCAGATTGTAGCGACAGTCGGCAGTTAGCGGATGAACCCCCGTTTTTAGCGGTTGAATGCCGTGATAAAACAGCCGTGATTCACCGCCCCACACCACCACATCGCCATGTTCCAACAACAATCGTTTTAGTGGATCACTTCGTTTCAGGCCGCCAAATTGAAAAATAGCGGGTAATCCCAGAGAAACAGAGACAATCGGCGCACGTAGATCCGCTTCGTCTTTATCCTGATGCAGCGACTGTTTCGCCCCAGGAACATAGCGATTAATCAGGCAGGCGTCCGGCTGAAAATCCCGATATCCCGCCGCCATTGCCGCCTGCTGACATAAATCACGAAAACTTTGCGGCATAGCGGGCCACGGCTTTTCTGTTTTTGGATCAACGGCTGAATAAAGATAGCCTTGCCGATGGGTGGTCCAGCCCAGACGTCCGCAGTTAGTCATCGCCACTGACATGGTATACCCGCCCGGTGTGACCATCTGGCGAAACGGCGACTGGCTGGCGACGTCGTTGATTCCCTGCATCAACTGTTCTGCGACGTTAAAAACAAAACGGCGCAGGATCACCGCGCCAGGCGCCAGCGGTTCCTGCCAGGGTTCAGCATTGGCAAACAGATCCAACATTTATGTATCCTCATTTTCAGCTTCGCGGCGTAGTAATTGCGCTTTGCGTGCCCCCCCCAGCGGTAACCGGAAAGCGCCCCATCACCACGTACTACCCGATGGCAGGGAATAACGATAGCCAATTTATTAGCGGCGCAAGCGCTTGCCACCGCACGTACTGCTTTCGGTTTGCCGATGGTGTTCGCCAGTTGCTGATAACTCACGGTTTCACCACAAGGAATGGTACACAATGCCTGCCAGACTTGTTGTTGAAAAGCGGTTCCCCGAATATCCAGCGGTAACATCAACGGCGTATCTCGATGATTGAGGCTGGCGATCACCTCGCGCACATGCTGCTGAAACGTCGGGTCAGCGGGCGCGTTATCAGCGGCAGGAAACATCTGCTGTAGCTCGCTAATTAACATCGCGTCATTATCGCCCAGTAGTATCGCACAAATCCCCCGCTCGCTTTCTGCCACCAGGCAGCGGCCCAGCTCACAGTCGGCCAGCGCATAACGCACATCAACGTTCTCTCCGCCATGACGAAACTGTTTTGCCGTCATACCCAGAGTTTTATCCGCCTTACGATAGTAACTACTGCCGTCCGGGAATCCGGCGTTGAGAATCGCCTGAGTGACGCTCTCCCCTTTCGCCAGCGATTCCCGCAGGCGACGAGCGCGCCAGGTCTGTTGCCAGGCTTTTGGCGTCATTCCGGTGGTGGCTTTAAATAAACGATGTAAATGGAATGGGCTCATCGCCACCTGTTCGGCCAAAGCGTCAAGGGTGACGGAAGTCTCCTGTTCCAGCAAACGGCAGGCACGGGTGATTTTATCCAATCGATGTTGCTGAGCATTGGCTTTGTCAGGCTGGCAGCGCTTACACGGGCGAAACCCGGCGGCAAGCGCCTCGCTGGCATCAGCATAGAAGGTTACATTTTCCCGCAAGGCATGTTTAGCCCGACAAGAGGGGCGACAGAAGATGCCCGTGGTACGTACGGCGAAAACGAATTCGCCGTCGGCGCTCGGGTCACGGGCTAAGACAGATTGCCAGCGTTGATCGTCAGTTAAGCGTGTGGTGTTTTTCATAATCAGCTCCCTGGTTAAGGATAGCCTTTAGTCTGCCCGGTCACCGTCACGCAAAAACTAACAATCTTGCGCTTTAATTTTTTTCGCTGACCAGGAAGCTTTTAAACTGCGGCGACATCCAGGTTTTAAAGTTATCGCCTTCTTTGGTGATCATATAGACCGCCAGCCCTTCCCGACGAACGACTTCTTTTGCTTTATCCGGCCCGAGTACCATCAAGCCAGTATCCCAGGCATCGGCTTCCAGCGCCGTGGGCGCAATCACCGTCACGGATACCAGATTGTGTTCGATTGGCCGCCCGGTTTGTGGATCAATAACATGGGAAAGGCGTTCGCCATCCAGTTCGTAATAATTACGGTAGCTGCCGGAGGTGCTAATCCCGTGACCGTTGATATCGACCACCGCCTGAACTGCATTCTCTTTATCGGTCGGTTTTTGGATCGCCACACGCCACGGCAGGCCTTCTCCGTTCATACCCCGGCTGTTCAGCGCACCGCCAACTGACACCAGATAACGGGAAATACCTTCCTGCTCCATGAGACGTGCCAGATGATCTGCCGCATAGCCTTCGCCGACAGTGGAGAGATCGATATATAAATCCGGCAGATCTTTTTGCAGATATTGTTGGTGATATTTATTAATAACCGTCAGGTGCTGTAAGCCAGTTTTGGCTTTCATTGCGTCGATCTGTTCCTGGCTCGGAATTTGTACCGGCTGTTGTTCCGGGCCAAAGCCCCACAGATTCACCAGCGGCCCGACGGTAATATCCATTGCCCCCTCCGTTTTCGCGCCAATGCGTAGCGAAGTGGTGACAATATCGGCCAATGCTTCATTTACTGGCCACGGCGTCAGACTTTGTGAGTCGTTAAAGCGCATCAGCGCGGAATCTTTTTTATAGGTCGAAAGTAGTTGATCGTCGGCGTCGAGCTGGGTCTGAATCTTCTCTTTAAGTTCAGCACTGCGTTTGGCGTCAATACCCGGAATGCTGGCGCGCCAGAAGGTCCCCATGGTTTTACCTTCAAGAACGGTAACTTCAGTAGCCTGGGGGGCGGCGGGTTGTGGCTGTTGATCGCAACCAACAAAAAGGAGCGCGGCAGCCAGCAATGCCACGCGAGTAAAGCTTATTTCCATACGTGATTATCCTCATGCGAACGGTCGCAAGAGTACACCAAAAAACGGCATTTGTACGCTGAAAACCATGAAAAAAGGGCCCGCAGGCCCTTTGTTCGATATAAATCGAGATTAGAACTGGTAAACCAGACCCAGAGCTACGATATCATCAGTGTTGATGCCAGCAGCACGGGTGAACTGGTTGTCGTCCAGCAGGTTGATTTTGTAGTCAACGTAGGTGGACATGTTTTTGTTGAAGTAGTAGGTCGCACCAACATCAACATATTTCAGGATATCTTCGTCGTCGTAGTTACGAGTACCGATGGTGCCCAGGTTTTTACCTTTAGACTGCAGGTATGCTACAGACGGACGCAGACCGAAGTCGAACTGGTACTGAGCAACAGCTTCGAAGTTCTGTGCTTTGTTCGCCCACCCCAGGGAACCTACGCGAGTTGCGTTGTAGGTCTGGGTGTACTGAGCAGCCAGGTAGATGTTGTTAGCGTCGTATTTCAGACCACCAGTGTAGGTTTCAGCGCGGTCGCCAGTACCGATCAGGCCAGTGTTGTTCTGATCCCTGGTACGTTTGGAGCTGGAAACTGCAGCACCGATACCGAAGCCTTCGTAATCATAAGTGATAGAACCGCCAACACCGTCGCCGTTCTGGCGCAGAGCGTTACGACCGTTGTTGGTGATGCCATGACCGGTGTAATCCTCAGAACCTTCACCGCTTACGCTGCCGTTTTGACCCTGATACTGAACAGCAAAGTTCAGACCGTCAACCAGACCGAAGAAGTCGGTGTTACGGTAGGTCGCGAAGCCGTTACCACGCTGCTGCATGAAGTTATCAGAACCGTAGGTGTCGCCGCCGAATTCTGGCAGAACGTCGGTCCAGGAAGTTACGTCGTAAACAACACCGTAGTTACGACCGTAGTCGATAGAACCGATGTCCTGGAATTTCAGACCAGCAAATGCCACACGGGTCCAGGAGTTGTTTTCGCTTTCTGGAGCGTTGCCCTGGATCTGATATTCCCACTGGCCGTAACCGGTCAGCTGGTCAGTAACCTGAGTTTCACCTTTGAAGCCAAGACGCATGTAGGTCTGGTCGCCATCTTCTGACTTGTTGTCAGAGAAATAGTGCAGGCCGTCTACTTTACCGTACAGATCTAATTTGTTGCCGTCTTTATTGTAAACTTCAGCAGCGTTTGCTGCGCCTGCTACCAGCAGAGCTGGGACCAGGAGGGACAGTACTTTAACTTTCATGTTATTAACCCTCTGTTATATGCCTTTATTTGCTTTTTTATGCCACTGCATACTGATTAACCCTCATTAATCAGTCGGCAACCCCATTCTCCCCAAAAATGCAGAATAATCCAACACGAATATGATACTAAAACTTTTAAGATGTTTCATTTGTCGCTATAGATGCTTCAAAATGTAAATATGACGGAACTTTTTCAGATCCTGATGAATCGACAAAATAAGCATCTAACATCAAACAATAATAATTAAGCCATGAAAACAATAACTTATTCTTAAGCATTTGACAGCACTGAATGTTAAAACAAAATCTTCACTCATAACTAAAATATGTCCTGCTATCATCATTAACTTTATTTATTACCGTCATTCATTTCTGAATGTCTGTTTACCCCTATTTCAACCGGATGTATCACGTCCGGTTTTTTTTACCCATCTTTACACACCTTCTATTTTTTTGTGCTACTGTAGCAAAAGCATAACATTTACCGATCATTTCACGAAAAATTAACAGCAATATAATCGACATTCCCGCCCGTTTATTTACGATTAATTTTGTTCATTTTCTGATGGTAATTTGTACAGATGCGAAGCGTTTGTACATTTATTTTCATCTGTGCAGAATAATAAATACCTTCGGAGAATAAAGACGCCGCAATCAGGTAAGAGTCTGGAATTTCGCACTGTACCCTTTATACTGCCCTATCACTTCGCCATGTTTTAACAGGTCATAAACACGAATGCGTCAGAAAAAGACAACGGCAACGACCCGCTTTTCACTTCTACCGGGGAGCATTACCCGCTTCTTTTTACTGTTGATCATTGTGTTGCTGGTGACCATGGGCGTGATGGTTCAAAGCGCCGTCAACACCTGGCTGAAAGACAAGAGCTATCAGATTGTTGATATCACTCACGCGATTCAAAAGCGGGTGGACACCTGGCGTTACATGACCTGGCAAATCTATGACAATATCGCCGCGACCACCACGCCATCCTCCAGTGACGGTTTACAAGAGACACGCCTGAAACAAGATGTCTATTATCTGGAAAAACCGCGTCGTAAAACGGAAGCGCTGATCTTCGGCTCTCACGACAGCTCAACCCTTGAGATGACGCAGCGGATGTCGGCTTATCTGGACACGCTGTGGGGCGCAGAAAACGTACCGTGGTCAATGTATTATCTCAATGGTCTGGATAACAGCCTGGTGCTGATTTCTACCCTGCCATTAAAAGACCTCACATCCAGTTTTAAAGAATCGACCGTCAACGATATCGTCGATTCACGCCGTGCAGAGATGTTACAGCAGGCTAACGCGCTGGATGAACGAGAAAGCTTTTCCAATCTGCGCCATCTGGCCTGGCAGAACGGTCATTACTTTACCCTACGTACTACTTTTAACCAGCCGGGGCATCTGGCAACGGTAGTCGCTTTTGATCTGCCTATTAATGATTTGATCCCACCAGGTATGCCGCTGGACAGCTTCCGCCTTGAGCCAGACACAAGCGCAACGGGTAGCAATAATAATGAGAAAGAGACGACGGATAGCGTCAGTATCAACTTCAATAGTTCAAAAATAGAGATCTCCTCAGCACTCAACACCACAGATATGCGTCTGGTCTGGCAAGTCCCTTATGGCACTTTGCTGCTGGATACGCTGCAAAACATCCTGCTGCCGCTGCTGCTGAACATTGGTTTACTGGCGCTGGCATTATTTGGCTATAGCACCTTCCGTCACTTCTCCGGGCGCAGCACAGAAAATGTCCCCGGTACCGCAGTGAATAACGAACTGCGTATTTTGCGGGCAATAAATGAAGAGATTGTCTCTCTGTTACCGCTCGGCCTGCTGGTTCACGATCAAGATGCCAACCGCACCGTTATCAGCAATAAAATTGCCGATCATCTGCTGCCGCATCTGAATCTGCAAAACATCGCCAGCATGGCGGAACAGCACCAGGGCATTATTCAGGCGACGATCAATAACGAGCTGTATGAAATCCGCATGTTCCGCAGCCAGGTCGCGCCGCGCACACAAATTTTCATTATTCGCGATCAGGATCGCGAAGTGCTGGTGAACAAAAAACTCAAGCAAGCCCAGCGTCTGTACGAGAAAAACCAGCAAGGGCGGATAGCCTTTATGAAAAACATCGGCGATGCACTGAAAGAACCGGCCCTGGAGCTTGCCGAACGTGCGGGAGAACTCAACTCACCAGAAAGCAAACAACTGGCAAATCAGGCCGATGTGCTGGTACGGCTGGTCGATGAAATTCAGTTAGCGAACATGCTGACAGACGATAGCTGGAAGAGCGAGACAACGCTTTTCTCCGTGCAGGATTTAATCGATGAAGTTGTGCCGACAGTATTGCCCGCGATCAAACGCAAAGGTTTGCAACTACTGATTAACAATCATCTGACAGCGCACGACATGCGCCGCGGCGATCGCGATGCCTTACGTCGTATTTTGCTATTACTGATGCAATATGCCGTCACCTCAACACAATTGGGTAAAATTACCCTCGAGGTTGATCAAGATAAATCCTCGGAAGAACGCCTGACTTTCCGAATTCTGGACACCGGAAACGGCATAAGTATTCATGAAATGGATAATTTACACTTCCCTTTCATCAACCAGACTCAAAGCGATCGCTATGGCAAAGCTGATCCGCTGACATTCTGGTTATGCGATCAACTGGCGCGCAAACTGGGCGGTCATTTAAACATCAAAACGCGGGATGGGCTTGGTACACGTTACTCCGTGCATATCAAAATGCCTTCAACAACCCCGGAGGTTGCAGAGGAAGAAGAGCGTTTACTGGATGATGTCAGCGTGATGGTGGACGTAACTTCCACAGAAATTCGGAATATTGTCACTCGCCAGTTGGAAAATTGGGGCGCGACCTGTATCACACCTGATGAAAGATTAATTAGTCAAGATTATGATATCTTTTTAACGGATAATCCGTCTAATCTTACTGCCTCTGGTTTGCTTTTAAGCGATGATGAATCTGGCGTACGGGAAATTGGACCTGGTCAATTGTGCGTCAATTTCAATATGAGCAACGCTATGCAGGAAGCGGTCTTACAATTAATTGAAGTGCAACTGGCGCAGGAAGGGGGGACAGAATCGCCTCTGGGCGGAGATGAAAATGCGCAACTCCATGCCAGCGGCTATTATGCGCTCTTTGTAGACACAGTACCGGATGATGTTAAGAGGCTATATACTGAAGCAGCAACCAGTGATTTTGCTGCGTTAGGCCAAACGGCTCATCGTCTGAAAGGCGTGTTTGCCATGCTAAATCTGGTACCCGGCAAGCAGTTATGTGAAACGCTGGAACATCTCATTCGCGAGAAGGATGTCCCAGGAATAGAAAAATACATCAGCGACATTGACAGCTATGTCAAGAGCTTACTGTAGCAAGGTAGCCTATTACATGAACAATATGAACGTAATTATTGCCGATGACCATCCGATAGTACTGTTCGGTATTCGCAAATCACTTGAACAAATTGAGTGGGTAAATGTCGTCGGCGAATTTGAAGACTCTACAGCGCTAATCAACAACCTGCCGAAGCTGGATGCGCATGTGTTGATCACCGATCTCTCCATGCCTGGAGATAAATACGGTGACGGGATCACGTTGATCAAATACATCAAGCGCCATTTCCCTGGCCTGTCGATCATTGTTCTGACCATGAACAACAACCCGGCAATCCTTAGCGCAGTACTGGATCTGGATATTGAAGGGATTGTACTGAAGCAAGGCGCGCCGACGGATCTGCCGAAAGCCCTTGCCGCCCTGCAAAAAGGCAAGAAGTTTACCCCGGAAAGCGTTTCTCGCCTGTTGGAAAAAATTAGCGCTGGTGGTTACGGTGACAAACGTCTCTCACCAAAAGAGAGTGAAGTTCTGCGCCTGTTTGCTGAAGGCTTCCTGGTGACCGAGATTGCTAAAAAGCTCAACCGCAGTATCAAAACCATCAGTAGCCAGAAGAAATCCGCGATGATGAAACTGGGTGTCGAGAACGACATCGCTCTGCTAAATTATCTCTCTTCTGTGACGTTAAGCCAGGCAGATAAAGAGTAACCTCCTGTAGGCCAGATAAGACGCCCCAGCGTCGCATCTGGCATTTGCACTGATTGCCGGATGCGGTGTAAACACCTTATCCGGCCTACGAATCCCATTATTTCAATAGATTGCAATAATGTAGGCCAGATAAGACGCGCCAGCGTCGCATCTGGCATTTGCATCGATTGCCGGATGCGGCGTAAACGCCTTATCCGGCCTACGATTCCCATTATTTCAATAGATTACAATAATGCAGGCCAGATAAAACGCGCCAGCGTCGCATCTGGCATTTGCATCGATTGCCGGATGCGGTGTAAACGCCTTATCCGGCCTACGAATCCCGGGATTTCCTGACCCTCTCGGCATATACCGTCAGCGTCTGTTTTATGACATCCAGCGTCACCGGCTTCGACAGACAACTGTCCATACCGGACTCCAGACACCGCTGCTTTTCTTCGGCCAACGCATTGGCAGTTACCCCTATTACCGGCAACGTCAGCCCCAACTGACGAATACGTTGCGTCAAGCGATAACCATCCATATTTGGCATGTTGACGTCGCTAAGCACGATATCGATATGATTCTTACTAAGTACATTAAGCGCATCAACGCCATCATTCGCTGTTTTACATTGATAGCCCAACGATCCCAGCTGATCGGCCAGCAAACGACGGTTAATAGGATGATCATCCACGACCAGGATCATCATATCGTCATTATCACTGACCGCTTTGTCCGTCGACGGCAGAGAGTGAGCAGGATCGTCACTCTCCATCCCGATCAGATAAATACGCGCCAGCAATGCCGGTAACTCATGCGCAGCCGCCACACTGTGTACCCATTCCCCAGGCGCCTTCTCTAGTGGAATGCCAATATGCCGACGGCAGAAAGTCACCACTGCTCTACCCTGCCATTTTTCACTCACCGCATTATCGGTGATTAATACATCCTCTGGCGCCGGTTTCTGGCCTTTGTATGTTGCAACATCCACGCCGCTACGCGACAAACAGGATTCGATAAACTGACATAGCGATGCATTACGTACCGCCAGCCAGCAGCGTTTGCCGCTTAAGCCTTCCACGCCTTTTTTCTGCGAGTACTGCGCGCCATACAACGGAATACGTACGGTAAACTGACTCCCCATTCCCGGTTCAGAATCCACCGAGATGTCACCATCCATCATGCTGATTAATTTTTCACAAATTGCCAGCCCCAGCCCGGTGCCCTGGAAGTTACGTTGAACCCCAGTCCCCACCTGGAAGAATGGATCAAACAGCCGCACCACTTCTTTTGCCGGAATACCCACGCCAGTATCGCGTACGCGAATAGAAAGATAATCTCCCTCGACGCGAACATGCAGAACAATGCAACCAGTATCGGTAAATTTAATAGCATTACTCAACAGGTTGGATATCACCTGCTGCAAACGCATCGGATCGCCGTTTAAGGCCACTGGCACATCCGGTTCAATAAAGCAGTACAGGCCAAGCTGTTTACGCACCACCAACGGCAAATAGTTAGCCGTAATGTGGTTCATGACTTCGCGCGGCGAAAATTCTCGCGGTTCAATTTTCAACTGTTCCGATTCAATCTTCGAAAAATCGAGAATATCGCTGATAATCTTCAACAACAGGCTGGAAGAGTTGTTCATTGCTGTCACCAGACGGTCAACGCCTTTCGGTAACTCTTTGGTTTGCAATAGATCCAGGTTACCAATAATGCCATACAGCGGTGTGCGCAGCTCATGGCTCACGGTGGCAAGGAACATTGATTTCGACTGGCTCGCCTGTTCCGCCGCTTGCGCCATCTCCTGCAGCGACTCTTCCATCTTCACGCGCGAAGAAACATCCACCAGCACACAAATCGCCACGTTTTCATTGCGATAGCGCGAGTGAACAAAACTAATCTGCAAATTAGTATTGTTACTGGTCAGAACATCAACAAAATTGACCTGCAGCCCACAGATAATTTGTGTCAGCCGTTGGCGGTCCTCATGCGTAAGCATATTGAGATAGGTATGCGCCAGCTCGTTACTCAGAATATTGACACCATCAACAGTCCGCAAAATGCAGATCCCCACCGGTGCAGAGGCGACAATCTTGCGGTTAAACTGCTCGTGTTCTTCCAGTCGTTGAGCATCACTTTCTGCCGGAATGAAAATACGCCGCTCATACATCCGCGCAAGGGTAAACAACGCGGCTCCCGCAATCACATTCAGCAAAATCGCATTGAGGATCAGCATACGAATGCGTTCCAGCACCTGATCAACAGGTACCGAGTAGACAATACTTAATGAAGATGGCGGTAGATTTTTCTTCAGCACCAGTTCACGAAAGCCTGGCGTATACCCAAACCAGGAACGTTCCTGCATCCAGCGCGGCTCAGCTTCAATTTTACTTTCCGCTCCGGTAAGCGAAATCAGGGTATGACCATTCTCATCAAGAATGGTGACGCCCATTGGCAGCGTGCCTGGCAGGAAAAAGTTATCCATGCGAATTGTCTGCTCGACACCCAGTAACGCCTGCAAGCGGTTTGCCAGATACACCGGCGTCAGCGCATAAAAATATCCCACTCCAGGGCGCGGACCTTCACTAATCCAGTACAGATTGCTGCCGCGGTCATCCTGCGGTGCGTTACGGTATTTATTGATGCGTTCATGCAGAGCTTTAAGAGCGGCATCGCGTTCAACGGGCATATCACGCAGGCCAAAGTTCGCCATGCAAAGATTATCGCTGCCGATCAAAAACACGCGGTTAAGATCATAAGCGGCAGAGAAATTATCGCGCCAGTAACGCATAAACCACGCCAGAGACTCCAGAGATCCTCGCCAGGTGTTACTCATTGCAGAACAATCAGAATCCGCAAACAGCGGCTCAAACACCGGCACATCTACTTGCGTTTCACGTCCACGTGGAGAAAGCACGCCGTTTTCTACAGACAGGCGATTTTCAGCAATGTACTTCAGCTCTTTCATCACATCCGAGGTACGCTGAATAAACCGCTGGGCCTGATCCGAGCTCAGATTAAATTCCTGACGAATCTCAGATTCTCGCTGATGCAGCGCATTAACAATGTAAAAAACTGATGAAAACGCAATCAACAACCAGAGTAACAACGCCAATGCTCTGAACATATAGCGTGAAACTTTCAGGGTTGTACGAAAAGAAGCAAGGTATTTCAAAGGGGAGAAGCTCCGCCTCAAGTGACTGATGGAGTGTGGTTAAAGTAACGGTAAAAACGTGTCACCGCAATGTTCTCTCTTCTCTGGAATATGATACACCGCCGAGAAATCATCGTCTTACCCCCTGATAATTATCATTTGCCGGACAAGATGGATGGATTTCATCATGCATTATATGAAGTGGATTTATCCACGCCGCTTACGCAATCAAATGATCCTGATGGCAATCCTGATGGTCATTGTCCCAACGCTTACTATTGGTTATATCGTAGAAACGGAAGGACGTTCAGCAGTCTTATCTGAAAAAGAGAAAAAACTTTCTGCCGTGGTCAGCTTGCTTAACCAGGCGTACTACGGGGTTATGACAGTTATTGTAACCCCATCAATCACCAGTCAAAACTTTTTACCAGCGTCAACTCGCCAGCATTACGCATTGGCACGATAAAGGTTTCCTGTTTCTCATTCACAGACCCCTCATCCGTAATCAGCGTCAATTGGGCCGTAGTCAATTCAGTCTCACTATTACCGCCATAGTAGTTGATATAAACCTGATAACGCCCAGGGATCGGCGCGGGCATGGCAAAAATCTCTGGTCCATAACCTGTCGTGACATCCATATCCAGCGCGCCACTGTTTTTCAGCACGGTGTTACCGTACCAGGCGTGTTCGCCATCGGGCGTGACAACATGGAGATCGAGATCGGTGTTGTCCGTATCCCACGAAAGAACCAACCGTAAACGCGCACGAATCATCCCTGCGCCTGGCGTAGAGTAAAACTGCATTTTTTGTCGGCTTTGCCCATCGGGGCTGATGACCTGCACGCTGTTGCTGCCTTCAGTGAAAATATAAGGGCGTGCAAATGAACCATCAGATTCAATTCTCTGCGGCATACTGACGCCGTTAACCACTAGCCGCCCCTGCTGAACTTTGCCCGCCGCAGCATAATTTTTTATTTTACCGCGGATCTGCGCTGAGATATTTTGATCATCTGCCATGTTGACGGACGACGCGGGGTAATTGATCGATTGTGAGAAATTAGCATCTTCACCATCCGCTGGATGCCAGCCAGAGAGCGGCGCATCAATCTCGACATCCTGAACACCTTCGCTGTGGGCAACAGGTGAAAGCGCCACCAGTAACAACGGAAGAAAAATCTTTCGCATAGTATTAGTCCATTAATAATTGTCGGGTCAGCGTTTCGATATAGTTCTCATCCAGCCCGGTGGGATAACCATCGAACGCCAGATGCAGATACTCATGGGTTAAATCCAGTCGATCCTGAAGCGTAAAGAAGTTACGAATAAACAACCGTTTCTGCTGCCGATCGGTGTAAGGAAAACCCGAGACTAAACGGCAAACCGCAAAGACTTCAGGCTCGTTATAGCCCGTCTCACTTTGTAAGATTTGCCGCCACTGCGGCATTTTTTCCGCCAGCCAGGCTTTCGCTTTTGGCAATAACTGGCAGGTTGAACGTGGCGCTCCCCAACGGGCCAGGTTGTTATTGGGATAGGCAAACGAAAGTATCTGGTCGTAACGTTCCCCCAGCCCCGCCTGAGCGGTAGCGTGTCGCCAGGAAAGCGTCCCTTCGTTAGCACGGGTACCGTGATAATGTACCTGCTCGCCAGCATAGATGAGATCCTGCGTCCAGGCGGTCATCGCCCTCGCGCCAACAGAGGCTGGCGATGCAGAAACACGTTGAGTGGCGCTGCTGTCCGGGATGGTCAGACAATCGCCTTCGCGATCGGCGTTTTGCTGTAAAAAGGTGCGAATCGCCACGGTCATGGCTTTCGCTGCCTCAGGCGGCGTACTTTTCGCCTCGCGATCCAGCACTCTGGCAACGTATTCTTTGCGATCGAGATGCGACTGTAGTTTCAGTTTGCCCTTTTCCGCCAACAAGGTCGTCTCGCCGTGGCTAACAAAGGTAATGTGGTTACCATTGGCAAACATCACGCGATAGCGCCCGTTGAGCACACCTGGTGGTATCGCCTTCGTGCTCTTATCCTGTGTCACTTTTTTCAGCGGATAGCGAGCAAACAGATCCACCAGAACACATTGCCCACTGGTAACTTGCTGTGGTACAGGCAGAACCTGATTAAGAGCGGTGGCATAACGGGTCAATACCGTTTTGCTGGTTCCGCTACCGGAAACCCACAGCGGCGTGCCATCAGTTAGCCAACCAGCAAAACCACCCTGACGGATTTCCTGTTTATCATCGGCAAACCAGCTCCAGGTTTTCACCCGGACCCGACTGCCGAGCATCGACGCCACCCCCATTTTCGAATCGTCCAGCAGCACGTCGAGTAGTATTTCCTGGGCTTTGTTTTGCGCAGGTAACGTCGCGAGTGAATCGAGCAGTGACTTTACAGTTACCGATGTTTCTGGTTTTAGCGTGGTAAGCGACGTTATCCACGTGGGCGACTGACGCTGTTGCCAGTATTGCTCCCACACATCGCTACGAATGTGCAACCGTTGCGGCGCAAAATAGAGACCACAGGAGCGCACCAGAGCGGTATCACGTGTAATACTTTCTCCCACCTGGCAACAGTAAACTTCTTCGGGAGATTTTCCCTGGCACTGGTACGGCTGTTCCGGTTGATGGGTATCTTCCAGCCATGCGTAAACATACAGCTTCCATAAGCTACCCAACGGCGTGGAGAGCGTATCCGGTAGCGTCGAGACGGAAGCTACGCCTGATGGCGTCAACTGATAAAGTTGATCATGCTGCGTACCACGCAGCGCCAGTTGCAGCGGCAGCTCTCCCGCAAGCGTTGGTAAAGAAATCCACGCCAATAGCCAGACAACTTTGCACCAGTTCATCTATTTCACCTGCATCCCGGCCCATACGTCACCAACCGCAAAACGCTGCTGTGCTGGCGCATAAGTGCGCACGTAACGCGCCGGAGGCAGAACGAATTGCCCTTTTTGCGAGAAACGTAACAGATGGCGGAAAGTCACCGTTCCCTTCAATTCTTTCACCGGCACCATATAGGACAGTTCACCCATTTCATTACGTGCTTTTTCCAGCAGTTGTCCTTTTTGCTTTCCGGTACTGGGTTTGCTGACTGAAATACCCCATGTCGTGCGCTCAACGTCAGCCCCTGGCGGCAGCGGTACTTCCAGTTGACCGTAACGTAGCGACGCGTCTTGCTCGCTGGTGAGCGTGATTTCATCGAGGTACAGCGAATCGCTGTCAATTTCATTGCTGGTAACCGATTGCAAGGTGAAGCTCATCTCTTCATCTCCCGGAATCAGCCGATACAACTGTCGCTCAACCGTTACCGGAACATGACTTTGCTGCACGTTTTTTGCCGGCTCACGCCAGCGGATCTGCACATTTTGCGGCGGTAGTTCGTCACCGAAAGAGAGCGTTTCAGGCACACCCTGACCGACCCAGCGCCAGTATTCGCCCCCTCCGGCAGCTTTCTGTTTAGCCCATGCCCCCACTGGAGCAGGTAATACGACTGGAGGCATTGTAGACATATACTTCGCCAGCCAGTTCATGGCCAGTGCGCGTTCAATACCGGATTGTTGAGTGGTTAAACCACGTAAAATGGCTGCGGCCTGGATTGCATCGCCACCGCTATTTAGCAATATGACAGTGCGCGCCAACGGTTGATTGCTATTCGCCGCTTTCTGCCACGCATCATTCTGAACCTGCGGCATGACAATGGAGGTTAGTTGCGCTTTCTTCATGAGCGTGCTGGATAAAACTTTCGCTACCGCATCAGCCAACGGAGATTCCGGCGCGCCGAGAATCAGGCTGTCGTTAATATTGCTGGTATCTTCCGTTGACAAATCTTCCGTTTTTACCCCTCTTTGGGAGATGGTTTCATCCAGCCCTTTTAACAGCGTTCCACAAGGCAGATTCATCTCCTGCGCCCACGCCAGCACCAGCGCACGATGCAATAACGGCATGTTATCCGCCTGCTCCGCATAGCTGTCGAGCATATGTTGCCAGTATTCTGGTTGCTGCGTGACACCCAATGCCTGGCTGGCCTGCCAGTCGGCGTACCATGCCCACGCCGTCATAAACGCATCGCCGCTCTCATCTTCCCCCCACCAGGTAAAGCGCGCTCCCGGCCCCGCCAGTTGCATCAGCCGTAAACGGCTGTTTTGCATCATCTGGCGAATGTCATTTGCAGCAGCACTCTGATGATCGGCAAGCGTACGCCAGGCAAGACTCAGCGGAATAAGTCGGCTGGCGGTGTTGACCACTCCACCCCACGGTTCTTCAATTAACGCATCCAGGTTGTTGCGGAAAATATCCTGCGGTGTTTCGCTACTTTGTAGCCGGATATTACTTGCCTGCTCGGGCAGCATCAGCGCGTTATCGCCACCGCTGAGCATGACGTTCTTCTGCTGTTCGACAGGCCAGGCGTCATCAACAAAAGTCAGTCTGGTGCTAATGCTGTCCTGCACTTGTCCATTTTGCTGCAATTCTGCACTTAACAAACCAGATTGCTGAATGTTCTGCGCCAGAGAAATATAGTTTGCCCCTTTATGTAGCGTCAGCGGCTGACGTGCCTCTTCACCAGTGAATTTGCTCACCAGTTCAACCGGTTCGTTATCCTGTTGGCTGAAGATAAACAGCCCAGCATCTGGTTTATCGCCCTGTCGGTAGACCGTTGGCAAACTCCACTTCATATAGAGATTTTTTTCCGAACGCAGGTAAGCTCGCCCCTGCCCGACCAGTCCGTCACCGTTCATCCCACGGGCGGTAATACGCCAGCGAGTTAACGAATCTGGCATCAGGAAGGTAAAGTACGCTTTCCCTTTTTTATCGGTGGCCAGCGATGGCAACCATGCGGCGGTATCAACCTCTTCACGCCGTGGACGTTCCAGCATTTTCACCCGGCGCTCGCTACGGTTGGTCGCGCCAGGCGCAACAGGTTCGCTGGAGAGCGCCTGGTCGTAGCTGATAAATGATAAGCTGGAACTGGTACGAACATTGTTTCGCCCCAGGGGATAGAAAAACTTGCCGATATTTGGTGCGATTTCTGGTTGCAGCGCGTAGATCATTTCATCGACCACGCCGACAGTTAGTTGTGCTGAAACAGGTTTCCCTTTCAACAGCGAGGTTAATTCCACATTCACCAGCTCACCCGGTTGGTACTGGGCTTTATCTGTTTTCACCCGAATATCTAACTGGGGGACAACCACTTTGATACCGGCATTTTGAAAACTGTACTGACCATTGCGGGTATAGAGCACCGAAAAAGTGATGTTAGGCGCAAAGGTATTACTGACTGGAATGCGGGCCTCATACTGGGTATCGCTTACACGTTGCAGCGTCAGCCAGTTGGACGGACGCGATAACAGCGACTGTTGTTCCACCCGATCGCGCTCCAGTGTTAACAACGCTTCATCAATAGGTTCCGGGAAGGTAATCAGCATCTTCGCGATTTCGCCTAGCTGGTACAGTGTTTTATCCGCCACAATATCTACCGTACCGGCATGTGCGGTATACCCCGCGCCACTTACAGCATGACTTAATCCCGCGAGAATTAAGCCGTCTTTATCGCGCAAAGTCAGGTTATAGTTGCCCGGTTTGTCAAAATTTACCGTGAATGATTTGCCGCCGGATGCCAGTTCCCCGCTCTGGCTGACTCTGTCTTCCAGACGCAACCACTCATACTTAACGGGAACCTGCTTTGACGTTTCCAGCGCAGCATAGCGAAAAACAACCGGCTCGCCGCTATTACTGTATTGCGCGGCGGTGCTTAGCGTGTAATGCGCTAGGCCGCGTTCAATGAGGATCTCTTTGGTGGTGGTGACGCGATACGCCGCACCGTCGCTGGCAGAGACTGTCAGTAAATAACGACTCGGTTTATCAGAAGCAGGAAGATTCAACGCCACATGACCGCTATCGTCTGAAACAGTTTCACTGCCTTCAAGCGACACCGGGAAACGTCCTGCATAGCGCAAATCGTTACCGACCATCGAAAGTTGTTGTGCGCGTAAGCTTAATTGCACGCGAGCATTTTTTACCGGCTCGCCGTCTGGATAAAGCAGTTGCAGTTTGCCGCTCACCGCCTCGCCGGTTTTGAAATCCTTTTTATCGAGCGCTAAACCAATCTCAAAATGGGGTTTGATGTAGTTTGCGACGCGAAAGCTGCTGCTATAAACCTGATTGCGGTAGGCCAGACGTAGTTCATAGCCACCAGCAACGGCATTTTCTGGTAACTGAAATGAACTCTGCCCGCCGTTACGACCATCAAGCGTGACATTAACGGTTTGCAACAAGCTACCGTTGGCGTCCAACACCGAAAGTTTCGCCGGAGCACTGACAATGGGGGATGAGTGTAGCGGATCGTGAAATTCACGTCCCATTACTTTGACATCAACACGATCGCCTGCGCGGTACAGAGGACGGTCGGTAAAAATATACAAGCGCGTGTTGTAGATTTCGCTTTCGTAGAAGAAGTTCTCTGATACAAAAACACCGCCTTCAGCATCTTTGCCGAGAATGTATGAACGTTCCGGTGATATATGCTGTAACTGTAACGTACCGCTATCATCGGTGACGCCACGTGTCATCACGCCAAGACCGTCAGTCCAGAGGATCTCGGATCCAGGCTTCGCTTCACCCTGTGTTTTGCCAGCGGTCCACACCAAAAGCTCATTACCCGACACTTTGCTGAGCGCCACGGTATTAGAGACAAACACCACCGTCGTCGCCCGATAACTACCGATCATCGCTTCGACGAGGTACAGCCCCGGCTCTTGTTTGCCCAGAGGGATATAGATATTTCCCGGCTGCGGCGAAATGAAATTACTGGATGCGCCTTCCAGTTTCACACCCTGCTGCGGCGCAACGGGTTTTGCCTGCCACAATGGATAACGGAACTGTTCCACCAAAGGATATTTCTTCAGCGGTGAAAACTGGCTGTTTTGTACATAACGAGAAGGTTTGATGATGGCATTGCCAATCTGCAACTCGGGTAATGCCTGGGTCACATTCTGCCGCGACTGATAAGAGAAAGAACGTTGCATCACGCGGCGGGACTTGCCGTACCAGTTATCCCACAGCCAGGTTAATGTATTGCTAAGGCCATCGCCCAGATATTGCGGCTGCACCACAATGCGATGTAGGTTTTTCTGCTGACGCAGGAATGAAATGGGATCAGGAATGCGATATAAACGAATATCCACTCCGCCGTATTCTTCCATCTGATAGCGCTGATAATCACGCCCTGGCGCTTCCAGTCGAATTTTCGCCTCTTCGCCGCTGCTAAAACTGCTGTCGGCGAGCAGAAAGAAGGTACCACCAGCGGGCGGCGCATAGTTGCTGGAAGGAAGCGAATCGTCGGCTTTAACAATCCCCATCCCCGCGAGAGACAGACACAGGCAGGCCGCTATCGCGCCAGAAAATTTAAACGATAAATGCCAATGAAATTGGGATTGGAATCGTTGGGTATCCATCGGGTGTCCTTCCATGTCATAAGTTGTTGCAGACTGACTGCGCGCATTCCGTTGTCAGTTTTTGTGGCGCTTCCGGTGTGGTAGATGATGTAACGTCCCATCCATACCATTAAGTGCTGGTCATCGCCCTGATCGAAAAAAATCATATCGCCAGGCAACGCCTGGTTTATGTCCTGGCCAATAAAATGGCTGTTGTACTGAATCAAATTAATTGCGGTCACATAGGGGCCAGTTTTCCCATTCCCCTGGCTCCAGTTTTGTGCCAATTGCCGCTGTTCAGGTGTTAGCGCCATCTCCGGCGGCAGATATTGGTTAGATATGCTGTTATTTTTTAGCCATTTACTGTCATGAACTTTCAACGCCTCGTTTGCCGCAAAGCGCACCAGACCCGCGCAATCCTGCTGATACCAACGTGGGCTTGGCCCCTGACGAAGTTGTTCCTGGGCAATGCGCACAAACCAGGCACGAAATAGTCCCGATTGTTCGACATCCAGCATTTCGCTATGGGCGAAAAAACAAAACAGCCAGCAAATCAGCGCCGACAACACGCGCCTCATAATGGTTGCCAGCTAACAGGCAACCACTGCCAGGCAGCCCCGGGCTCCATCTTGACCAGTTTCATTGCATAACGGGGTTGTTGCGATAAAGCGTCCAGCTTCGGCATTAATAAAGTCTGCGCTGCGTTATAAAAAACAGGCTCAAGGTTTTTTGGCAAGCTGGCCAACGTTTCATTACGCAATAATTTTGCCACCCCTTGTGGATTGATATAGACCGGAATGACGCCATCAGCCGGTATTACATCCGCCATTGCCGGGCGCGTTTTGTTCAGCGTTTGCAGCGCGTTATTAACCAGCGTGTCGTCAAGGGAGAAAATCAGCGTCTTGTTCTGCATCGCCAGCGAGACGTGGAAAAAATAATCGGACATCAGTTGTTCTGGTTTCGCCGCCTGGGCTGCGGGATACTGACCATAACGGGAACTGACTTCACGCCGCCAGATTAGCGCGTCGCCCTGTTGTGTTTGCGTTACCGGCAACACACCTTCAGGTGCTTTGCTCTCGAGGGCCCCGATTGTTTGTGTAAACAGCTTCCCTGGCAATTGCGCTTGCTCGGCAGCGCCATCAAATTGACCAATAAACAGGGGGGTTTGCAACCTGGAATCTTCATACCAGCATAGCCCGGCAGCACCGTCCAACATCCCGCTCAATTTGTCGTTTTCCTGGCTGATATGCGAGAGCATCTCTTCGGCAATACCGTGCGAATAAGGCAGCGCCACGCAGAAGCTGGCGCCAGCAGGCATACTGCGCCATACCGGAGTGAAATCAAAACTGGCATCGACACTGGCGGATTCATCATTCAACGCCAGAAAGCTGCGCCAGCCATCATTGCTCATTTCAAAGCGCACGCCAGCAAAAGAAGGAATTAGCCGCTGGTAACCTAAACCCAGCAAATTAGCGCTAACCACGATACGCTGGCGAACAAGTGGTTTTTCAGCGGAGGATTGCAAACGGTCTTCCAGGCCAAAGCTGGCCTCCCAGCGTTTTTTCCCGCTCAACAAATCACTCGCGATCGCCGTGGCTTCGGTATCCTGCTGGTCGCCTTTAAACAACATATCTGTGCTGGAAAAAACCAGCATCTTGTCCTGATAATGGGTAAACAGCAGTGAGTTATTGCCGTTATAGCGCAGTTGATAAACAGGTATGGTTTCATTATTAATCGTAATGCTACTGATCTCCGTCTTACTTAACTGGCTGTCGCTGGTGGCGGCAAACAGTAACGGCTCCAATAACTTACTCAAACCACTGCGTTGAATCAGCACGATATAATGCGACAGATGGCCTTGTTTGTCGTGCCACAGCGCCGCTTGCGCTGGCTGGTCTAACAATGAAGAAAAGAGCTTATCTTTCAGCGTTAAATCATGTTCATACACAATGCGCCGAATACTGCCTTCAATCCCCAGACGGTCAGCATGGTTCTGATAATAAAAAACGAAATCTTCACTTAGAACATCGCGCAGAAAAGGAATTGTGAGGAGGTCTTTGGGAAGCTGGCTTAACGAATCGCTGTCGAGAAAGAGGTCCGGCTCATTGAGATCGATTTGCAGATTGTTGTGCACCACCAGAGGCGACAACGTTTTTTCTGGCCCACTGCCAGCATATTGCAATGCCCAGACACCCGCGGAAAGCAGTGCTATTGCGCCAAAACCTACAAGACCATAAAACCGCCAGCCTTTCGCCCTTTTTTCACCACTCATTGCCACATTCCTTGTGTAAAGCCAGCCATTTTTTACGGGCGATGCAAAATTTTCTCGCGCCTTAATACAACAAAAGCCCAGACTTTGCAGCCTGGACTTTTCAATTCAAAAAAGGGAGTAATCTCCCTTTTGGCATGAAGAAATAAAATTATTCTTCTTCTGGTTCGTCGTCAACGTCCACTTCCGGAGCGATTTCATCGTCCCCTTCCGCTGCGCTGCCGTCAATAGCATCCAGATCTTCATCGTCAACTGGTTCTGCAACACGTTGCAGCCCCACCACGTTCTCCCCTTCTGCAGTACGGATAAGGATCACGCCCTGGGTGTTACGGCCCACGATGCTGATCTCCGACACGCGAGTACGGACCAGCGTCCCCGCATCAGTGATCATCATGATCTGGTCGCAGTCATCAACCTGCACCGCGCCAACCACTAAACCGTTACGTTCGGTAACTTTGATGGAGATGACCCCTTTCGTCGCACGCGACTTAGTTGGATACTCCTCCACCGCGGTACGTTTACCGTAACCGTTCTGCGTTGCAGTAAGGATTGCGCCATCGCCGCGCGGCACGATCAGAGAGACGACTTTATCGCCTTCGCCTAAACGGATACCGCGAACACCGGTAGTGTTGCAACCCATTGCGCGGACAGAAGACTCTTTGAAGCGCACCACTTTACCTTCGGCGGAGAACAGCATCACTTCGTCTTCACCGCTGGTCAGGTCAACGCCGATAAGTTCATCGCCTTCAACCAGTTTGATCGCCACTTTACCGGCAGTACGCAGGCGGTTGAATTCGGTCAGGACCGTTTTCTTCACGGTACCGTTAGCGGTCGCCATGAAGACTTTCACGCCTTCTTCAAACTCGGTCACCGGCAGGATCGCAGTGATACGTTCGTCCTGCTCCAGCGGCAGCAGGTTGACTATCGGACGACCACGCGCGCCACGGGTCGCTTCCGGCAGTTGATAAACTTTCATCGAATAGACGCGACCACGGCTGGAGAAGCACAGGATATGATCGTGGGTGTTCGCCACCAGCAGTCGGTCGATAAAGTCTTCATCCTTAATACGTGCGGCAGATTTACCTTTACCGCCACGACGCTGCGCTTCGTATTCAGAAAGCGGCTGATATTTCACGTACCCCTGATGAGAGAGCGTGACAACAACATCTTCCTGAGTGATCAGATCTTCCAGGTTGATATCTGCGCTGTTGGCAGTGATTTCCGTGCGGCGTTTGTCACCGAACTGTTCACGAACCAGCTCCAGCTCTTCACGGATCACTTCCATCAAGCGATCGGCGCTGCCAAGAATACGCAACAGTTCCGCAATCTGATCCAACAACTCTTTATATTCATCGAGCAGTTTTTCATGCTCAAGGCCGGTCAGTTTCTGCAAACGCAGATCCAGAATCGCCTGAGCTTGCTGCTCGGTCAGATAGTACAGCCCGTCACGCACGCCAAACTCGGGTTCCAGCCATTCTGGACGCGCAGCATCGTCGCCAGCACGTTCCAGCATTGCGGCAACGTTGCCCAGCTGCCACGGATTGGCAACCAGTGCGGTTTTCGCTTCTGCCGGGGTCGGCGCATGACGGATCAGTTCAATGATCGGGTCGATGTTCGCCAGCGCCACAGCTAATGCTTCAAGGATATGCGCACGGTCACGGGCTTTACGCAGTTCGAAAATGGTACGACGGGTCACCACTTCGCGGCGGTGACGAACAAACGCAGCGATGATGTCTTTCAGGTTCATGATCTTCGGCTGACCATGGTGCAATGCCACCATGTTGATACCGAAGGAAACCTGCAACTGGGTCTGGGAGTAGAGGTTGTTGAGCACCACTTCACCGACCGCATCGCGTTTAACTTCAATCACGATGCGCATCCCGTCTTTGTCAGACTCGTCACGCAACGCGCTGATGCCTTCCACGCGTTTTTCTTTTACCAGTTCCGCAATTTTCTCGATCAGACGCGCTTTGTTCACCTGATACGGAATTTCGTGGACGATAATAGTTTCACGCCCGGTTTTGGCGTCAACTTCCACTTCGGCACGCGCACGGATGTACACCTTACCGCGACCGGTACGGTAAGCTTCTTCGATACCACGGCGACCATTAATGATCGCTGCCGTCGGGAAGTCCGGCCCCGGGATGTGTTCCATCAGCCCTTCAATGCTGATGTCTTCATCATCGATATACGCCAGACAACCGTTGATGACTTCCGTCAGGTTGTGCGGCGGGATGTTGGTTGCCATACCTACGGCGATACCGGAAGAACCGTTCACCAGCAGGTTAGGAATTTTGGTCGGCATGACGTCAGGAATTTTTTCCGTGCCGTCATAGTTATCAACGAAATCGACCGTCTCTTTTTCGAGATCGGCCATCAGTTCATGGGCAATTTTCGCCAGACGGATTTCCGTATAACGCATTGCCGCCGCGGAGTCGCCGTCGATAGAACCGAAGTTACCCTGACCGTCTACCAGCATGTAACGCAGCGAGAATGGCTGCGCCATACGAACGATCGTGTCATAGACCGCCGAGTCACCATGGGGATGGTATTTACCGATTACGTCACCAACGACACGGGCAGATTTTTTATAGGCTTTGTTCCAGTCATTGCCTAGTACGTTCATGGCGTAAAGTACGCGACGGTGTACCGGCTTCAGGCCATCTCGGACATCCGGCAGCGCACGGCCAACAATGACCGACATGGCATAATCCAGATAGGAGCTCTTCAGCTCTTCCTCAATGTTGACCGGTGTAATTTCTCTCGCAAGGTCGCTCATCTAACCGCTATCCCTCTACTGTATCCCGGATTCAAAGGTCGCAAATTATAACACAGCCGCGCAGATGCAGCACCTATCGTGCGCAATCAACTTATGCCTTAATCTGGGAGTAGAGAACCTGCACATGCAAAGAATGCTCCAATTTCTGAGCGATATGGGTAAAATGCTCAGGATGGCTACCTGCTCAGGTAGGATTACTAAGGGTGTGTACATTAAACGATCGAACGTATCCCTCTTGCTTGATGCTACGTGAACAGTAACTATATTTTATATATAGGCACTATTGAATTTATTGTTGTTTTTTCATGCATGAATTCAACTTGCCTGAGTAAAACTCCGTACAATTGAAACAAATTCATTTCTGTTAAAATCTGCTGAGAATTTCCTGCAATATATTTTTCTGCTCCCAACATTAATAATGACTCGTCCGATATGGCAAGTGCATGTTGTGGACTGTGAGTGGTAAATATAATTGTCAATCCTTCATCCTGCGATAGTTTTTTCATCCATTTCAGGACCAGTTGTTGGTTTTTAAGATCCAATGCGGAAGTCGGTTCATCAAGGATCAGAATATCAGCTCCACTCGCTAATGCTCTGGCAAAGATAACTAACTGGCGCTGTCCACCTGATAGTTCATCAAAAGATCGAAACGCAAGTTTCTCAAGGCCAAGGCGTGCCAATGACTCATAGGCGATGTCTCTGTCATTTCGATCCGGCAGTGAGAATAACCCTATACTTCTTGCTCTTCCCATCAATACAACATCAAGAACTTTATACGGGAATTGAGTTCGGAAAAGTTGTGGCGCAAATGCTTGCAGGCCGTTAACATAGCAATGCCCGGAATCAGGTGTAAAAATATGTGGAAGCAGTTTAAGTAATGTTGTTTTACCACATCCATTTTCACCAAGGATGGAGAAAACGCTTCCGCGACGAATTTTTGCATTATAATTTAACAACACCCAAGGGTTTTGAGTGGAATAACGATAGCTCAAATTTGAAAAAATAATTACATTGTTATTCATTGCTCCACCCTCGAGCTTGCATACGCCAAAATAGCCATCCAAAAATTGGGGCACCAATAAATGAAGTTAGCAAACCTATTGGTATTTCCTGATCTGTGATTGTTCTGGCTATATCATCCATTGCCAACAGGTAGATTGCACCAATGCAAGCTGAAACTGGTAATAATCGTGAATGTTCTGGACCTACCAGCAATCGAGACAGATGTGGAACAATTAACCCAACAAATCCAACACTACCGCTAATAGAAGTTTGTGTTGCGACTAAAAACGCACATAACGAAATAACACCCCAACGTAGCTTTGTAATATTAACCCCAAGTACTGAAGCATCAACCTCGTCCAAAGACAGCAAGTTTATCCGCCATCTAAGGAATAACAATAACGTTCCACAGATTAATGTAACAACAAGCAAAATAGTGATTTTCTCATAAGTAATACCCACAAAACTGCCCATCAACCAATAAACGATTGAAGGTAATTGCGTTTGCGGATCGGCAAAATATTGCATTAACCCAGTAAGAGAACTAAAGAAAGCGCCGATGATGACTCCGGCAAGTATAATTGGCAATACGCTATTATTTTTAGTTAATTTTGCGAGAAATATCGCGAAAACTAATGCTAATAAACCAAAACAAAAGGCCATACTCACTATCGCTATCATTGGCAACGAGAACATTAGCGCCAGAACTCCGCCAAATGAAGCTCCTGAACAAATTCCTGACACCTCAGGTCCAACAAGAGGATTACGAAATATCCCTTGCATTGCCGCACCTGCCAATCCAAGGCCAATTCCGGAGAGCACTACACCAGCGATGCGCGGTAAGCGAATGATATTAATAATGAGATTTGATATATTATCTTCCTGTATGTACCCCGATGATAATGCAGACATGATTTGCATCACACTTAATGGATAACGTCCAATACCTAATGAAAATACAATCAATATCATTAACGCTGCTAACAATAATCCCTCTGTTAATTTTTCTGTTAATTGAAATCTAAAAAAAACATTATTCTGCGTTTTATTGTTATTCATCGTTAGTTTCGCTTTTACCAACAAATGCTACATGAGACAATCCTTCATCAGCAATATCACTCAGCATTTTTGCTATAACACGATATGGAACATTCTCATCGGCACGAATATATATCGCACGTTGATTATCATTTAACGCCTGCTCGTGTAATTGTTTTTTTAAATCAATGTAGGTAACAGGTTTTTCATCATAAAACATGCCACCATTATTTTTTATTGATAATGTCAATGGTTTGATTTTATCCGGTACTGACTGTGCTTGTGTCCTCATTGTTGGCAAGTTAATGTTCACCTGACTGGTTAACAACGGAGCCGTGATCATAAAGATCACCAAAAGCACCATCATGATATCAATCAGTGGCACCATATTTATTTCAGAGAGCGATCGCTTGCTATTATTTTTATTAGCAAAATATTGTTTCATGATAATTAACTCTCTGATTTAAGACATTTGGTTTCAATAGCATCATCAGGCATAAATGACGATTCACTGAATAACCATGGGAGTAATATCGTTGCAAAATTATTTAATCGTGTGGAAAAAATATAATGGCACCTGATATATATATTATATGCAACAACAGCAGGAACTGCGATAGCAAGACCAATTCCCGTCATAATCAAGGATTCACTTACCGGGCCTGCAATATGTTGCAAGGAAAGATCGCCTTGTTGACCAATAGACTGTAGCGCGTGATAAATTCCCCATACAGTACCCAAAAGACCAATAAAGGGAGAAGTAGATGCAATGGTTGCAAAACATACCAGACCTCCTTCAGCGCGCAAAGTTTGTTGATTGATATTGTTTTGCATTTGTCCGGCCACAAAATCCATACCCGACCCAATATTAGTTTTTCCTTCCGCCGAAAGAGATAAATAGCGATAATATGCTATCATTGCATCCCGACTAAGATTAGATAGTGAGTTATCAACACCAATATTTTTTATAAAATATTGCAACTCTGTAATTGTATTTATTTTTGAAAATCCAGTCATAAAATATTTACTGCATCGATATTGTCGTAGCAGAAAAATCATTTTAATTACCACATACCCCCAACAAAGTATCGACATTAGAATTAAGGTGGCAAGTAATAAACGTCCAACAATATCACTCTGCTGAATAAATTCAAAAATACCACTACCGGTAAGAATTGTTTTCATAGACAACCTTATTAATGATGTAGCGAAAAATGATACGGTATAATCGCTTTTACGCTTTGGGCGAGGCCATTTCTCGTATATGGATAAAAAGAGCTCTCACTCGCTGCCGCCAGCGCAGCTTGATCAAGCACTGCCGATCCCGAAGACTGCTGAAGCAAAACCTGAACTGAACGACCTTGTTCGTTTATACTTAATAAAATCTTAGCAACACCTTCTATCCCCTTCACTCGCGCTGCGGGAGGGTATTGAGGTATTACCCGCCGGCGAAAACGTAGTTGACTAGCTGATATAAACTCCAATGAGTTACTTGCTCCAGATAAGGCAGGTTGCTGTGCAGATCTCGCGCTCACAGTCGCTGCTGTATCCACCTGCTTTTCAGCCCGATGTGAAACGCTCGCCGAAACAGAATTTTCAGATTTAACGCTTTGTTTTTTCCAGGCCTTTCTGACAACAAGAGGGGAGGCAGCTTGTTTCGTGTTTTCGTGTTCTGGCGTAGGCGGCAATTTACGTGAAGCAACATCCTGCACCTGTGCGCTTTCGGGCATCGGTTTTGGTGTTTCATCCGCTTCGACTGACATTTTCGGTTCATACACCCATGCAACCTGTAAGGGTTGCCGTTCTGTTTTAATCTCAGGGCGAACTGCGCCTTTTACACTCGCCAGCAAAAAGTAGTGGAGCATACTTACTGATATCCAAATAAATAACGCATCCCATCGACTTTTCACTTTTTGATAATCCCTGCATATATAAAAAACTGTCACTCAGTGCTTGCACTTCTGGAAAAAAACGTGTTTATAATATCGATATGAAATAATTTATACAACGATATTTTTAATTTTTAGTCAATCTTTATAAATTCATATAACATATGAATTTATGTAAAATATAATTAATTATTATATTTTACATGGACAAATTTATATTAATCATTGACGTGAATAATGATTAATATGTTGATGTATTTTACTAACAAGGAGTTTGTGTGTTATGGAAAAAGTTCCCTTCAAGAGTAAACACTGGTTGCAAATAGCACCATTTCTTCTTTGTACTCAAGCAATTGCGGAACCTGTTACATCCAAAGCAGACACTGATAATGATGTTATTGTCATGGATACTGTGGACGTTGATGATACTCATGAAGGAAGTGCTGAGGATGGTTATCGCATAACAAACGTCAGTGGTGTTGGCCCGTTCGCGAAAATGAAATTACAGGACACGCCCTATTCCATCAACGTCATATCGCAAGACATGTTAAATAACGTACAAGCGACAATGCCTGTTGACGCATTTAAGTATAATCCCTATACACAAGTTTATATTCAAAGTGGACGATTAGCTGACAACATCAACATGCGAGGGTTTTATAATACATTACGTACCCAGGATGGTATTCGCGTAACTGGAGCTGAAACATTAGAAGATAAAGAACGCGTTGAAGTCATGACTGGTGCCAGTGGTTTTATGTATGGCATAGGCAGTCCTGCTGGAGTTGTTAACTACGTGACAAAACGGCCTACCTATTCGCCTATGGCAAATATAAAACTAGGGAATACGGGAGGTAACTCATATTATCTACATGGTGATTTCGGTAATGCATTAAATGATGATGGAACATTGGCTTATCGTCTGAATATAATGGGTCAAGAGGGAGACACCTTTGTTGATTATCAGACAGTTCATAAATATCTACTCAGCGGTGCTCTTGACTGGCATTTAACTGACAGTTTGCTACTACAGTTTGATGCTTCAAGTTATTATAATAAAACCGATGGTATGCAAATTGCGTTTGCCCCGGTAAGTGGACAATCGCTTAATTCACTTGATCTATCTAAAATAAACACTTCCAATTTATATGGTCAAAAATGGGGATATCAGCGCGATCAGGTAGATCAAATAGGCTCCCGTCTTATTTGGGATATCAACCCCGATCTTAAATTACGTTCTGCAGTAAGGTATAGCGTTTATGAATCAGAGCGTTTAAATGTAAATAGTAAGAATATTACTAGCTTTGATGCTCCTTATCAGGAAAGTTTATACCATATATCAGCTGCCCCAACACATACAATTAATATTTACAATTATCTGGACTGGCAGTTTTCAACATCATCAATTGATCATTTATTAACAGCAGGCGTTTTTTGGGATTCCATAAAGAGTAAAGCGTCACCCGATCGTACCGCCAGCGTAGATATACCTGGAACATTTTATTTCAGTAATCCTCAGTACGTTGATAAACCCGACTACGAAGTCGGTGAAAAATCTAAAGTAAATTACACTGATAATGAATACATCAGTTTTATTCTTAGTGATAATATTAAATTTAATGAGCAATGGTCAGTTCTTGCTGGTGTTAATTTTACCCGGGATGAATTCAAAACATATAATTTAAATAATGGTGATATCGCAAGTAATTATGATAAAACTCGACCAACTCCCACACTAGCTCTAATGTACAAACCCATTCCTATTGTAACTACTTATATAAGTTATGTTGAAGCTATAGAACAAGGTGGGTTTGCTCCGGATCTCTACAATGGTCATGATGTAACCAATGCGGGCGAAATGATGGCGCCGATGGTCACTCGCCAATATGAACTGGGCAGCAAAATGACTATTGATGATATGTTATTGACTGCTGCATTTTTCTATATTGATAAAGCAAACCAATATGTTGATCCTGATTCATACACATATGTACAAGATGGCCGAGAAGTTCATCAGGGTGTTGAATTTACCGCCACCGGGAAAATTACCCCAAGATTAACGGTTACAGGCGGTTTAACCTTTATGAATGCCAAAATTAAGGATAATTCCGCGTCACCGCAACTGGAAGGTAAACATCCTACAAGTGTTCCTGACCAGATGGGAAAACTATTGCTCGAATATGAACTTCCCTGGATAAATGGACTAACGCTAACTGGCGGAGCGTTTTATACGGGTAAAATGTGGAACGATGCAAACAATACAGATCAAATCCCTTCTGCTACTACTTTCGACATAGGTGCTCGCTACCAGACAGTCCTCAGTAATACGCCGCTTACTTTTCGTCTCAATGTCAATAACCTCACTGATAAACGCTATTGGTTGCCCTACGGTTATGTTTCCGACCCTCGGTATGTGACATTTTCTGCAGAAGTTGATTTTTAATGAGTCATTTCCTCAATTTGAGACATTGTCCTAAGGTAATTAGTCAGCATGGTTTTATTATCATGCTGATTTTCTTTATCATCATACTATGCATAAAGATTCAATATTCCTCCCGACCACTTAAAAAAATAGATTCATCAATACTTTTTACTCCTGTAAAAAACGTCCTGTTTTCCGCTAATGTACTGGATACTTTCATTACTCTTGATCATGGTGTGTCGCATGTCAATGCGATTCAGCGTTACAATAAAACAGGAAAAGAAAATGCACTTTTGCAGAAGATATATCCCCAACTGGCGGACTTGCCTGTTGCCAGTACAGGGCTATTACTCGATCCAGAGATCGTGATGTTGCGAAAACCCGATGCCGTGCTTACCTGGCAAGGCAGAGATGAAATACTTAAAGATCTGGGTTTACCTGGCATTATAACTTTACAAATGTCTCGCTCAAACCAAATACGGCAGCATGTTTCTTTATGGTTATTATTGGGTAATCTTACTGGACAGAAAAAAAGAGCAACGACATTGCTTAATTATTACCAAAAACAACGACTATCCTTGATAGAACAGACAAGAAACCAACCATCGTCACGTATACTATTACTGATCGGAGGCTTTGGAAAAGGCTATTGGCTTGGACCAACAACGCACTACTTAAATGAACGATTCACATCTCTAGGGGCAACAATTAGCAATAAAAACATGCACACAGGGAATTCCGATCTAGAATACATCATGCAACTTGATCCTGATATAATATTCCTTAGTGAATCGGGAACTGGCGATCAAATGTCTCCACAACAACTTTATGACTTGCCTGAATGGCAATCGCTACGCGCTATAAAAATGCGGAGAGTATATAAAATGCCGTCGTTACCTTCGTTCACTATCCCTGTTGAAGATCCTATTCGTTTACAATGGATTGCCGAAATTTTATATCCTAACGATATCAAAAAACAAACCCGAGAGGTTATAAAACATACAATTTTGATGGCCTATGCCTATCCTATAAGTGATACAGAGATAGATAATTTATTGAATTTAGCAGAGAACGAATATTCTGCTAACTATTCTCGTTTTTACTGTCATCAGGGAGAATAACCATGACTCGCCAGGTTAATATAAAAGGAATATTTATTCATGCTAACGCGACACCATGTGCAAATCATTGTCGTTATTGTCAATTAACATCTTCTCGCCCAAGAAAGATTTCAATTGAACGCTATGCAGCATTAATACACCGATTCCTTGACTGGAAAGAACAATCAAATCCACATTTTGAAATTCATCCGTGGTTTGGTAATAGCTATGATCATGATATCTCAGTAGTAAAAATAATTCGTCAAATTGAAAATCGACTGGATAATCGGTGTAAAAATTTTCTTCTCGGCGGGTTATCTCATCGTTCACTGAATGAAATGCGACAATGGATTGCAGAACGCCACCAGCAAGGACTGGATACATTAGTCGCAACATTCAGCGGCTATCAGAAAGATCATAATTATTGGAATAACTATCCCGATAACTATCAGTTTCAATTAGATTGCCTGCGACTTGCCGCCAGCATGGGCTTGAAAACTCAACAGAGGATATTATTGCTACGCAGTTCATTATCAAGCCTTGAATCTGTATTAGACGATCTTGACAGCATTCAACCTCATATAAGAGAACGCTGGGCTATTCCTCTTTTCTATTCTGGCCAGGCTCGGAGAGTTGAATATGAAAGGTTGACTGAAAGTGACTTCCAGTCATTGCCTGAACGAATTTCTGATATCCTTCGCGAAGATAAAACAAACTGGCGTGCGGAATATCGCTGGATCGACTATGTTCTGCAACATCCTGTTACTCTTCCTCAGACTGTCAATATCCCACTTCGCATCAACGATGCAAGCCTGACCTGGGCTGAGAACCATAGTTGCGACGAAATCGTAAACGAACTTACCGTTCGGGCCCTAGTGGCATATCAGCAGATTCCTTCGCAGTATGACCTTTGCCTGCGTTATGCCGATAATAATAATGACAAAGTCTATTTCAACCTTGCCCAGATGGAAAGACTCTGGTTGGAAAGATATTTCAAGGATAATCCGAATGCTTTTGACATTAACGCAACACATTTTGGCTAATTATATATAAGTCGCCAGCGGTACTCATATCGTCAGATACTGAATATACTATGGGTCGTCTCAATAAATAGCTTATATAAATTTGCTCATTTGTTCATCAACGAAGAGAGCATTCACTCTCTTCATATTCCAACAATTGAGATAAGCCTGCCATCTGATATGACAAGTGACTAAAGAAGGACAATTGCGCTATTGCACATTATTAATTGTAACATTACCTTATGTGTATAATTTTACCATCAAGGTACTGAATATGAATGCCGAAAAATCGCCGGTAAACCATAACGTAGACCACGAAGAGATCGCGAAATTTGAAGCCGTTGCTTCCCGCTGGTGGGATCTGGAAGGCGAATTTAAGCCACTGCACCGCATTAATCCGCTGCGTCTGGGCTATATTGCCGAGCGTGCTGGCGGATTATTTGGCAAAAAGGTGCTCGATGTCGGTTGTGGCGGCGGCATTCTGGCCGAGAGTATGGCGCGCGAAGGCGCGACGGTGACCGGTCTGGATATGGGCTTTGAGCCATTGCAGGTGGCAAAACTGCATGCGCTGGAAAGCGGTATCCAGGTCGAGTACGTGCAAGAAACCGTTGAAGAGCACGCGGCAAAACATGCCGGGCAGTATGATGTAGTGACCTGCATGGAGATGCTGGAGCATGTTCCCGATCCGCAATCAGTCGTCAGAGCCTGTGCGCAACTGGTGAAGCCAGGTGGCGATGTCTTTTTCTCTACGCTTAACCGCAACGGCAAGTCGTGGCTGATGGCAGTGGTCGGCGCGGAATATATTTTGCGCATGGTGCCGAAAGGCACGCATGATGTGAAGAAGTTTATTAAACCGGCAGAATTGCTGGACTGGGTGGATCAGACCAGTTTAAAAGAGCGTCATATGACCGGGCTGCATTACAACCCGATCACGAATACTTTTAAGCTCGGCCCCGGCGTTGATGTGAACTATATGCTGCACACGCAGAATAAATAAGATTGTTAGCCGGATACTTCCGGCCACCGTGCCAATGCCTGATGCGACGCTTGCCGCGCCTTATCAGGCCTACAAACGGTCCCCGTAGGACGGATAAGGCGTTTACGCCGCATCCGCCAACAGTGCAGGTCAGACAGCGATTACCATTTCACCGTCATCGATAAAAACCCTGCCGTCTGGGAAAAATCGTCGCTTCCTTTCTGCCACGCCACGCTACCGCGCAGGGAAACTCGCTGACTGATATTGCCTGTGATTCCCACTTTTATTTCACCCCATTGCTTCACCGCATCGTCGCTGACAGTGCTGCCATCTTCTTTAATTTCCGCCGAATGGGGATCGTGATAATAATTCAGATCTAACGTTGGCGTGACATGAAAGGCGGTACGCCACTCACTATGTAATCCAAGCCGCGTCTGAATATCATCACCCTGTGATTGTGAAACCCAGGCATGATTGGCCGCGGTGAAATCGTTTTGCTTCACTCCCTGATAGATAACCTGCGCCTGAGGTTCAATCAACACGCCGCTTCCCGGCAACCATTGATACCCTGCTTCCAGCGAGGCGACGATCCCTGATGAATGGTAATGATCTGTGCCGTCGCCGGGTTCGGAAACATCATTGTTAAACCAGGCGTATTGCAGCCAGCTATCCAGCCACGCGCCCTGTTGCTGGCTACCATGTTGAAACCAGCTTGAGGTTAGCCCTACAGAATAACCATGGTTCTGGTTATCGGCACGGGTCGAGGTAATATTTGAGCGACTATCGCCCTGATTATCGCTATAGCCGCCAACCGCCCCCAGCATCCACTCACCATTATCGCCCCAACGTTCAGTCAGCAGGTTACCGCTAAGCTGTACCGTAGAGGTGTCTTCGTGCTGGGCCAACTGCCCCGCTGCCGTGTAACGATAATGCCCGCCAATAACACGCAGATGTAACGGTTGACCATCACCGCCGGCGTGATCGCGCCGCTCCATGACAAACGCCAGGTTTGCCGCCCGCAAGTTATTAAGATAGCCCCCGATTTTCGCGTTCAGCACGGGTTGATAAGCTGGTGTCGGGTCCGGCGTTGGGTCGGGAGTTGGGTCAGGATCTGGCGTGGGATCGGGAGTCGGATCAGGCGGAGGCGTTGGGGTCACTTTTTGCGAACGCAAATACCAGTCGTTGTCATCTTCTACTAACGTGTAGTCATAGGCTCCCATATTGACGTAACCGTTACCCGCCAGACTAAACTGCGCGTTATTTTGGTATTGCGCGGGATCGGCGACAAAATCGACGACTTTAATGCCCGTGGATGTCGGCTCGCCAATACCGGTAATGGGGTTAACCTCCACCGTAGTGCTACCGGAAGTATTGCCATTAAGCACCAACATATCGCTCGCAGAATCATCGCCATCTAATTCACTGTCGAGCAGCAACATACCGCCGCCGGTATAATCGCCATTCACCGTCAATGTATCGCCAGCAACACCATTTTGCAGACTGACTGCACCGGACGTATTGGTCAGATCACCATTAACCGTCACGTCTGAAAGATAAGTCAGGCTGTCAGTTTCAAGGTTGGTATTAAGCTCACCTGTCAACGTCATGCCGTCGGTAGCATTCACCAGCGTACCGCCACCACTAAATAACGCAGCATCCAGCGCCTGGCTCGTATCCTGTTGTGTCAATCGCAACACAGTACCATCGGTTATGTCGATATCGCCGCCAGAGGTGGCATCAATTGAGCGTATATCCTGATTTTGCCCGGTTTCAAACACACCGTCTTCCCCTACCCACAGTGAAGATGCATAAGGAATAATATTCTCCGCATCGCCTTTTAGCGTTCCGTCCTCCACACGTACCGCAGACGTCGCGGTGCCGCTGGCAGTCAACTCCAGCGTCCCTCCGCCACTTTTAGTCAACGTACTCACGCTATCCAGTTGTTGTCCGGTACTATCCGCCATTAACCCGCCCCATTGCGTATCGACGCCATCCTCCACACGGATTTCACCATCAGCGCGCATTTCAATATTCCTGCCCTGATCTGTTGTAGCCGAGCGAGTATCAACATCAGCCGTCACATCCATTTCACTGTGTTGTTGAGGATCTGTGAAGATCACTGAGCGGTTGTAACTTGTATCCCCCAATTGCGAATTATCACTGACTTCAAGCGTACCGGAGGCTATTTGCGTATTACCGAGGTAACCGTTGTTATTCGCCAGCGTGACGCGCTGATCCCCCGCATTGATGACGACATAAACGCCATTATGGCTGGCATCACTGCCGCCAATATGTAAATCATCGCCACTGCTGATATCAACGACATCATTACTGCCAATCACCGTCCCCCCGCTGCCGCTGATTTGCAGGCCGTCATTGTACGAGCCATCGCCATCCCAGGTGGTGAAATCAGAGAGGTCCAATACTCCGCCATTCAACACGATCGATTGCGGATCGGACTGCATTGCCAGTAAATCGGCCTGATTTCCCGCCAGCGACAATACGGCGTTATCTTCCACCACAATATCGCCGGTTAATGCCATCGACTGCGCCCCTGTCAGGAGATAGCTGCCATCTTGCGCTACCGTCAACTGTCCTTCACCCTGAATCGTGCCGGAAAAACCGCCCTGGTTTACGGTAACATTACCGCCTGCGTCGATATTCAAAATGCCATTAGCAAAACCGGTTAATGAGTGCACAAACATTTGTTGTGTATTGCCAACATTCAGTTCTGCCTGATACTCAGGATGAACAGTGCTGCCGACCATCAGACCAAAACAATCCTGCGGATCGCTCTGACAGTGTGTGTCGCCGACATTCATTAACTCATCGCTGCGCCCCAGCGTCACCTCGCCATTCTGGATACTCATCTCGCCGGTAAACGCATTATTGTCGGCATTGAGGACTAGCTCTCCCGCGCCCTCTTTCACGATGACTCCCGTTCCGGCAAGAGAATCAATCGCGCCATCGTTGCTGGTATTGCCTATTACCAGCGTTTTATCGGCGGCAATGTTAAATTCAGCTACACTATGGCCGATATACATAAAGCCCCCCGCCGCTACCGTCGCCGAATGGTCATATCCCGAGGCGCTGTTATTTTCATCAATCATCACACCATTGTTTTGGTCATAATTATCATCAACAGAAATATCAATAAGATACGGGGATGTGGTGCTGCTGGTATAAATTGCTCCGCCATAACCTTCGGCATAGTTATTGGTAAAGGAGGTATTATTAATTATCGTTTTTCCTGAAAGATGTGTGTTATCCGTATTATTATCCGTAACATCAATGGCGCCGCCGTCCCCATCACTATAGCTGGTTGATGTATATGCCTGATTATTATCAAAAATGACATCACTTAAATAAACATCATTATTGATAGAATAAATAGCGCCACCTTTACCATCATTGGCGATATTATTCTCAAATATCGCATTAGTGATATTTAAATCCACATCACCGGCATCGTTTGTTCCCGCAGAATAAATTGCTCCGCCATAGCCCCCTGCAACGTTACTGTCGAAAATAACATTCGCAAGATTTATCGTTGAATTTTCTTTGGCAAAGATAGCTCCGCCATTATTATATTCGCCACTAATCGAGTTATTAGCAAACAGGGTCATCCCCGTTTCATTTTGTGGAGATATCGTAAAGTCAGCACCTTGCTGTAAAAATACTGCGCCACCACTGGCATTATTAGCCATATCCGAAAAAATCAACCATTGCCCGTCAGCAACATTCCAGGCCTGTGAACCTCCAGAAACGTTCTGTCGGCTTGCCTGGCAACTGGTAGTAACGTTTCTCCCCTGACATGAAGCCATAATCTGCGACGCTGCGTTAGCACGCGTAAACGCGCAGGCAACGACAGCCGGGAAAATTAATAGATATCCCTTCCTGATAAAAACAATCCGTTTTTTATTCATAATCTGACAGCCTGTGAGAAATAACACGCCATCATTAAAAATCATTTTGTGATTATCGATACACATCAATTGTAAAAAAAACGCATAAAAGAGATTATTCCACTAATAATATCCACCTCAAATGGGGCTATTATTTTCATTAAAGCCACTGAATCTTTAAAAAATAATAATTAAAAAACATCATAGCGATTAATGCTTTTCTTGTTTACCTGGAGTAATAAACAAAGCAAACTTTAATTTTACATTTACTGATTAAAAAATACCTGTTTTGTGAACTGAAACCATTTACATCCGTTCACATTATGAGCATGGCATCACGCACATATGTTGTATAAATCCGTGCTGTCATCAAATTTTGCGACATTGTTAAAAAGAACAATAAATAATCTGGATCAATAATCATCTCAAATTTAGCGTTCAAGAAATCATCGAACAGTTATTTTTAACAAATTTTTCTCTTCCCATTGACTTTCCCGAACACCTTGTCTGACCTAAGGTGCGTGGAAGTCACTTTTTCCTCCCCGAGTTATCCACAAAGTTATGCACTTGCAAGAGGGCCATTTTCACACTATCTTGCACTGAATCCCAAACATACCCCCTATATATAGTGTTCTCAGTGGCTTTCCTCACTACTTGTAGCCAGGGCAATACTATTGCGGAAAGAATTCCAAAAACAGGTACTACAGACATGAATCAGAATCTGCTGGTGACAAAGCGCGACAGTAGCACAGAGCGCATCAACCTCGACAAAATCCATCGCGTTCTGGACTGGGCGGCAGAAGGACTGCATAACGTTTCGATTTCCCAGGTCGAGCTGCGCTCCCATATTCAGTTTTATGACGGTATCAAAACCTCTGACATCCACGAAACCATTATCAAGGCAGCTGCTGACCTGATCTCCCGTGAAGCACCGGATTATCAGTATCTCGCCGCACGCCTGGCGATCTTCCACCTGCGTAAGAAAGCCTACGGCCAGTTTGAACCGCCAGCGCTGTATGACCACGTAGTAAAAATGGTCGAAATGGGCAAATACGATAATCATCTGCTGGAAGACTACACGGAAGAAGAGTTCAAGCAGATGGACACGTTTATCGATCACGACCGTGATATGACCTTCTCTTACGCTGCAGTTAAGCAACTGGAAGGGAAATATCTGGTACAAAACCGCGTGACCGGCGAAATCTACGAGAGCGCCCAGTTCCTCTATATTCTGGTTGCGGCGTGCCTGTTCTCGAACTACCCGCGTGAAACACGTCTGCAATACGTGAAGCGTTTTTACGACGCGGTTTCCACATTTAAAATTTCGCTGCCGACGCCGATTATGGCAGGCGTACGTACTCCGACTCGTCAGTTCAGCTCTTGTGTACTGATCGAGTGCGGCGACAGTCTGGATTCCATCAACGCCACCTCCAGCGCGATCGTGAAATATGTTTCTCAGCGTGCAGGTATCGGTATTAACGCTGGTCGTATTCGTGCGCTGGGTAGCCCAATTCGCGGTGGCGAGGCGTTCCATACCGGCTGTATCCCGTTCTATAAACATTTCCAGACCGCAGTGAAGTCCTGTTCTCAGGGCGGCGTGCGCGGTGGCGCAGCAACGCTGTTTTACCCGCTCTGGCATCTGGAAGTTGAAAGCCTGTTGGTGCTGAAGAACAACCGCGGCGTTGAAGGCAACCGCGTGCGCCATATGGACTACGGCGTACAAATCAACAAACTGATGTACACCCGCCTGCTGAAAGGCGAGGAAATCACCCTGTTCAGCCCATCTGATGTACCGGGGCTGTACGACGCGTTCTTCGCCGATCAGGAAGAATTTGAACGTCTGTACACCCAATATGAGAAAGACGACAGCATCCGCAAACAGCGCGTGAAAGCCGTTGAGCTGTTCTCGCTGATGATGCAGGAACGTGCGTCTACCGGGCGTATTTACATTCAGAACGTTGACCACTGCAACACCCATAGCCCGTTTGATCCGGCGGTAGCGCCAGTGCGCCAGTCTAACCTGTGCCTGGAAATCGCCCTGCCGACCAAACCGCTGAATGATGTCAACGACGAAAACGGTGAAATCGCACTGTGTACGCTTTCTGCTTTCAACCTGGGCGCAATTAACAGCCTGGATGAACTGGAAGAGCTGGCAATTCTGGCGGTTCGCGCACTTGATGCACTGCTGGATTATCAGGATTACCCGATCCCGGCAGCAAAACGCGGGGCGATGGGCCGTCGTACGCTGGGTATTGGTGTGATCAACTTCGCTTACTATCTGGCTAAGCACGGTAAACGCTACTCCGACGGCAGCGCCAACAACCTGACACACAAGACCTTCGAAGCCATTCAGTATTACCTGCTGAAAGCGTCTAACGAGCTGGCGAAAGAGCAAGGCGCATGCCCGTGGTTTAACGAAACCACGTATGCGAAAGGCATCCTGCCGATCGATACCTATAAGAAAGATCTGGATGCCATCGCTAATGAGCCGCTGCATTACGACTGGGAAGCACTGCGTGAGTCAATCAAAACACACGGCCTGCGTAACTCCACGCTTTCTGCCCTGATGCCGTCCGAGACCTCTTCGCAGATCTCCAATGCCACTAACGGTATTGAACCGCCGCGCGGCTACGTCAGCATTAAAGCATCGAAAGACGGTATTCTGCGCCAGGTGGTGCCAGACTATGAGCACCTGCACGACGCCTATGAGCTACTGTGGGAAATGCCGGGCAACGATGGCTACCTGCAACTGGTGGGGATCATGCAGAAATTTATCGATCAGTCGATCTCGGCCAATACCAACTACGATCCGTCACGCTTCCCGTCAGGAAAAGTGCCGATGCAGCAGTTACTGAAAGACCTGCTCACCGCCTACAAATTCGGGGTCAAGACGCTGTATTATCAGAACACCCGTGACGGCGCAGAAGACGCGCAGGACGATCTGGTGCCGTCAATTCAGGATGATGGCTGCGAAAGCGGCGCATGTAAAATCTGATATTGTGATGCCGGATGCGATGTAAACGCCTTATCCGGCCTACGGCTCGGATTTGTAGGCCTGATAAGACGCGCCAGCGTCGCATCAGGCTCCGGGTGCCGGATGCGGCGTAAAATGCCTTATCCGGCATTAAACTCCCAACAGGACATATTCATGGCATATACCACCTTTTCACAGACGAAAAATGATCAGCTCAAAGAACCGATGTTCTTTGGCCAGCCGGTCAACGTGGCCCGCTACGATCAGCAAAAATATGACATTTTCGAAAAACTGATCGAAAAGCAGCTCTCTTTCTTCTGGCGTCCCGAAGAGGTTGACGTCTCCCGCGACCGCATCGATTACCAGGCGCTGCCGGAACACGAAAAACACATCTTTATCAGCAACCTGAAATACCAGACATTGCTGGATTCCATTCAGGGACGTAGTCCAAACGTCGCGCTGTTGCCGCTGATCTCAATTCCTGAACTGGAAACCTGGGTAGAAACCTGGGCATTCTCAGAAACGATTCACTCTCGCTCCTATACTCATATCATCCGTAATATCGTTAACGATCCGTCCGTTGTATTCGACGATATCGTCACCAACGAGCAGATTCAGAAACGTGCGGAAGGGATCTCCCGTTATTACGATGAACTGATCGAGATGACCAGCTACTGGCATCTGCTGGGTGAAGGTACGCACACTGTTAACGGTAAAACCGTGACCGTTAGCCTGCGTGAGCTGAAAAAGAAACTTTATCTCTGCCTGATGAGCGTTAACGCGCTGGAAGCGATTCGCTTCTACGTCAGCTTCGCTTGCTCTTTTGCGTTTGCAGAACGTGAACTGATGGAAGGCAACGCCAAGATTATTCGTCTGATCGCCCGTGATGAAGCTCTGCATTTGACTGGCACCCAGCATATGCTGAATCTGCTACGTAGCGGCGCGGACGATCCAGAAATGGCGGAAATTGCCGAAGAGTGTAAGCAAGAGTGCTATGACCTGTTTGTCCAGGCGGCACAGCAAGAAAAAGACTGGGCGGATTATCTGTTCCGCGATGGCTCGATGATTGGTCTGAACAAAGATATTCTCTGCCAGTACGTGGAGTACATCACCAATATTCGCATGCAAGCAGTCGGTTTGGATCTGCCGTTCCAGACGCGCTCCAACCCGATCCCGTGGATCAACACCTGGCTGGTGTCCGATAACGTGCAGGTGGCTCCGCAGGAAGTGGAAGTCAGTTCTTATCTGGTCGGGCAGATTGACGCGGAAGTGGACACCGACGATTTGAGTAACTTCCAGCTCTGATGGCCCGCGTTACCCTGCGCATCACTGGCACACAACTGCTGTGCCAGGATGAACATCCCTCCCTTCTGGCGGCGCTGGAATCCCACAATGTGACGGTTGAGTATCAGTGCCGCGAAGGCTACTGCGGCTCTTGCCGCACACGTCTCGTTGCAGGTCAGGTAGACTGGATTGCTGAACCGTTAGCCTTTATTCAGCCAGGGGAAATTTTGCCCTGTTGTTGCAGGGCAAAAGGCGATATTGAAATTGAGATGTGAGCTGGCACTAGTGTCAGATGCGACGCTTACGCTTCTTATCTGGCCTACAGCGATTACATGGTGTAGTAATACGCTTTCACCTGCTCCTGGTTCGTTCTGGGGAACGGCTCCAGATATTTTTCTAACTGCCGGAAGTCATGGTTAATCGCTTTGTGGCGACGCAAACGGCGACGACTTTTCCCCGGCTCAAGAAAAATCTTAATGAAACGTATTGTATTAATGAATTTCTTCTGTCGCCACTAGTGTGACACCGCTTTTGCCCTTCACTTGCAGCGCATAGATTCCCCCAGCCACTACCACTAATAGTGCGCCCAGAAGATAAATCATCCGGTAGCCAGTATGTGCAACCATCATCCCCATCACAAAAGCCCCCAACGCCAGCCCGGCATCCATCGCGTTGAAAAATAATGAATTAGCAACACCGATTTTGTGTGATTCTACGGAACTGATGATTTGCGTCTGGAATATCGGCGTCACGGAGCCATATCCGATACCAATCAAAGCGCCAGAAACGACCATCATCATGCTGCCCTGGGTGTAGCCGAGAACCACCAACCCTATCGTAAAGAACACCAGGCAGGGATAAACCACATATTTCGGTCCTTTTTTGTCGCAGACATTTCCAGTAAAAGTACGGCAGATCATCAGGAAGATGGCGTAACAAAGGAGAAAACTACTAGCCGCTGACATCAGATTAAGTTCGCGGGCGTAAAGCGCCAGAAAGGCTGAAACGCCAGCATAAGAAAAGGTCATAAAAAAGGTGACCATCGCGAACGGCATCGCAGCTTGGTCAAACATCGCCGCGAAGCCTATTTTAGCTTTAAAGCCACCGGCATGGCACAGTATCAGCGGTACGGTCATAATCAGCGACAGGATAACCCCCACCGCTGCAACGCCCGTACACAGCCAAAGCGCGGGGGCAAAGGCTTCCCAGCGCGCCATATTCAGGCCAATCCACGGCCCAACCACCATCGCCAGCCCCATTGCCAGAGAGAAAAAACTGATGCCCTCCCCACGTCGGGAGGCCGGAATCAACCGAGCGGAAATCGTTCCTTTTACTGTTGTGATAACGCCGAAGGTAATCCCATGAAGCACCCGAATAAAAAGCAGTGATTGAATCGATTGACAAAAAGGATACAACGCAGTAACCAACAAAAAGGCCAGAGAAGAGAGCACCAGAATAGCTTTATTAGAATATTTCCCCACCCATTGACCAGCAAACGGACGAATTACAATGGCGGCAATCAAAAATAAGGTCACCAGCAAACCCGCTTTATCAGAAGAGGCATGTAAGCGGTCAGAGATATAAATCGGCAACAATGTTAGTAAAATATAAAAGACGAAGAAAATAATAAAACTGATGATGGTTATTGCCCAAAAATCCTTCGTCCATAACTTCTCTTTCATACCCTACCGCCTGTCAGAATGACGCACGCAGACAACGCTCCCGTTACTGCGGTTGCGTCAAATTGTGATGTACTTTGCAGAACAGAAGTATAAATGGCGACACAATATTAGAGAAATTAATCGTTTTAATATTATTGATTAGTAAATACTAATGACTCTTACCCAAATAAATTCTTTACTCGCCGTGCTGGATTATGATGGCTTTACTGAAGCCAGCAAGCGATTGTTCATGACGCAATCAGCGGTAAGCCAGGCGATTGCCACACTGGAACAAGAACTTGGCGTGAATATTCTGCTGCGCGATCGCCGTAAGACTTTGCAACTGACCGCAGCCGGTAACCGAATTGTGCATCACCTGCGCGCCATTAATCGAGAAGTTAACGCGGTGAAAGAGATAGCCGAACAGGAAAAAAAGAACCCGCAAAGGACGTTGAGGCTCGGTTGTTTCCCCAGTGTATGCGCTTGCATTTTACCGGTGGTGATTCGCTACTTTGAAATTAATCATCCGAATGTAAAAATCATTCCTTTTGAGGAAAATAGCACGGAAATTATTGATTCGGTCAGGAATGAAACCATTGATGCTGGTTTTGTTCATTTTCCCGTTAGTGGAATGTACTCCGTGCCGATATATCGGGATAAATTTACTGTGGTATTACCGCCCACCCATCTACTGACAAATAATAGCACCATTACGGTAGATGAGTTAATGGGAGAGCCGTTAATTGTTAGTAAAGGACGCTATGAATTAAGCATTATGGCGTTATTTAAAGAAAAAAATATCACACCGCAGATAAAATATGAATTTAACCATCCAGATACAGCAATCAGTTTTATTCGCCAGGGATTAGGCATTGCTTTATTACCGGAATTAACACTTAAAATCATTGCCGGTGAATTGTGTTCCGTTCCTCTGGAGCCGACCGTCTATCGACAGATTTCATTACTGGCGAAAGAAACTCCAGTAGAAGGCAGCCCGCTGTTTTTACTGCAGATGTGCATGGAGAGTCTGGTAATGAGCGGTAAAATTTGAAGTGCGACAGGATGGCGTTTAAAACGCCATCCTGTAATAACATTACTCTTTGTTGAGGAATTTTACTGCCTTGTCAGGGAAGTCGGTAAATAACCCATTAACACCGGCTTTATTATACAGAACGTCATACAGTTGATTCACATCTGTCGTATATTCCGGCAGCTTATCCGACCGTACAGTATAAGGGTGCACCACCAGCTTATTCTGCTGCGCATCTTGTACCATACCCGTGAGTTTGATATTGCCCGGCTGAGATGTCTCCTCAATCAGCATATGGTAATCCGGTCCGATACCGTCAGCATATTCTGCCACCTGTTTCATAGCACCCGGCTTAAACATCCAGTCGTAGTTGTAATTGACCCAGGTTCCATCCGCTTGTTTCTGCTGGGTTTCATTCCAGTCGGTGTAGGCGATTAGCTGTACCAGATTGAGATCCATACCCATTTTCGGTTCCAGCTCATTCTTAATACGCTTCAGTTCATCAACATCAAAGCATTGCAGATAAACTTTATCGTCCTTACCGGTGTAGCCATATTTCTTCAGCACTTCCAGCGTTTTCACCGCAATATCCTTCCCTTCCTGATGATGGAACCACGGCGCTTTAATTTCTGGATAGATACCAATATTTTTTCCGGTCGAATGGTTTAATCCCTGAACAAACTCAATCTCGTCTTCGAAAGTGTGTACCCGGAAGTCAGATTTACCCATCGGGAAACGTCCCGGGTAAGTCTGCACTTTTTTACCGTTTTCAATATCAAAGCCTTCGGTAAATTTCAGGGATTTAATTTCATCCAACGTAAAATCTATCGCGTAGTAACGACCATCTTTACGCGCCCGATCCGGGAAACGATCGGCAACATCAGTCACGCGGTCAAGATAGTGGTCATGCAGAACGACCAGATGGTCGTCCTTAGTCATTACCAGATCTTGCTCCAGATAATCCGCCCCCTGCGCATACGCCATCGCTTTTGCTGGCAGCGTATGCTCCGGCAAATAACCGCTGGCGCCACGATGCGCTATCACTATTTTCTCGCTGCTATCCGCCGCCATTGCACCGCTCCCCATGATCATCGTACTCATCATGATCGCCATGCTAAGGTTTTTCAGCGTCAATTTCATGTCATTAGCCTCCGTTGCGTTTTTGTCGTAATTCCTGATGGCGGCGTTTTTCGCCAATCATCACAATAATCAACAAGATAACTGCCAGGATACTGCCGCCAATCATCACCATGAAGCCGCCATCCCAGCCAAAGTAGTCAACCGTGTAGCCGACGATCGCACTTGCCGCTACAGAACCGCCCAGGTAACCAAACAGTCCGGTAAAACCAGCCGCAGTACCTGCCGCCTTTTTCGGCGCCAGTTCCAGCGCGTGCAAACCGATTAACATGACAGGGCCATAGATCAGGAAGCCGATGACGATCATACAAATCATATCGACAGTTGGGTTGCCAGCCGGGTTCAGCCAGTAAACGATAGTGGCGATAGTGACCAACGTCATAAAGAAGACGCCAGTTGCACCACGATTACCGCGGAAGACTTTGTCCGACATCCAGCCGCACAGCAGGGTGCCCGGAATGCCCGCGTACTCATAGAAGAAGTAGGCCCAGGAAGATTTATCCAGCGCGAAATGCTTCACTTCTTTCAGGTAAGTTGGCGACCAGTCAAGAATGCCGTAACGCAACAGATAAACGAACACGTTGGCGATAGCGATGTACCACAACAGTTTGTTCGGCAGCACGTACTGCATGAAGATTTGCTTCGCGGTCAGCTCCTGTTCCGCTTTTTCACTGTAGTCGTCAGGATAATCATTTTTATATTCTTCAATCGACGGCAGACCACAGGATTGCGGGGTATCGCGCATCATTGCGAAAGCGAACAACGCCACCAGAATGGCGCAGAAAGCTGGCATATAAAGCGCCGCATGCCAGTCATTGAACCAGGCCATCCCCAGCAAAAACAGCAGCGGCGGGATACCACCGCCGACGTTATGCGCACAGTTCCAGACGGAAACAACGCCACCGCGTTCTTTCTGCGACCACCAGTGCACCATCGTACGTCCGCACGGCGGCCACCCCATCCCCTGAAACCAACCACAGAGGAATAACAGCACAAACATCACGGCAATGCTCGATGTCGCCCACGGCACAAAACCCATAAACAGCATAACGGAGGCAGCCAGAATCAAGCCTGCTGGCAGGAAAACGCGCGGATTCGAGCGATCCGAAACCGAGCCCATGATAAATTTCGAAAATCCATAGGCGATAGAGATCCCGGAAAGCGCAAAACCTAAGTCGCCGCGTGAAAATCCCTGCTCTACCAGATAAGGCATTGCAAGAGCAAAGTTCTTACGAACCAAATAGTAAGCAGCATAGCCAAAGAATATCCCCAGGAAAATCTGCCAGCGCAATCGACGATAAGTCGGGTCGATCTCCGCAGCAGGTAAGCGCGCTTTGTGTGGCGCTGGTTTAAAAATACTCAACATTTATAGCCTCCGTGGCCCGTAGTCTTATTTTGTGATTAACAGCCTGATTCACCAGGAGAATCTGCCATTGTTTTAGTGGTCGCGATGTTAATTAATCATTCATTTTATGAATGTGAATTACCGCACACATTGCTGAATCAAATTCAACAAATGTTCAAAATGACGCACGAAATCACGTTTCACTTTCGAATTATGAGCGAATATGCGCGAAATCAAACAATCAATCATTTTTATATGGCTAAATGATAAAAAACGAACTTTTGAGGGATAACAATGAAAACTCGCGACTCGCAAACAAGTGACGTGATTATCATTGGCGGCGGCGCAACGGGAGCCGGGATTGCCCGCGACTGTGCCCTGCGCGGGCTGCGCGTGATTTTGGTTGAACGCCATGATATTGCCACCGGCGCTACCGGGCGTAATCATGGATTACTACACAGCGGCGCGCGCTATGCGGTGACAGATGCAGAATCAGCGCGCGAATGTATTAGCGAAAACAAGATACTGAAACGCATTGCGCGTCACTGTGTCGAACAAACTAATGGCCTGTTTATCACTCTCCCGGAAGACGACCTCTCCTTTCAGGCGACCTTCATCCGCGCCTGCGAAAAGGCAGGAATTAGTGCAGAAGCTATTGACCCGCAGCAGGCGCGCATTATCGAACCTTCTGTTAACCCGACACTGATTGGCGCGGTAAAAGTCCCTGATGGCACCGTGGATCCATTTCGTTTGACCGCAGCCAACATGCTTGATGCCAAAGAACACGGCGCAGTTATCCTTACCGCACATGAAGTGACGGGTCTGATTCGCGAAGGCGCGACGGTGTGTGGCGTGCATGTGCGTAATCATCTCACTGGCGAAAAACAGTCGCTACATGCCCCTGTCGTCGTTAACGCTGCCGGGATCTGGGGGCAACATATTGCCGAATATGCCGATTTACAGATTCGCATGTTCCCGGCAAAAGGATCGCTGCTGATCATGGATCACCGCATTAATCAGCACGTGATTAACCGCTGCCGTAAACCTTCCGACGCCGATATTCTGGTGCCTGGCGACACCATTTCTCTTATTGGTACGACATCTTTGCGCATTGATTATGACGAAATTGACGACAATCGGGTGACGGCAGAAGAAGTCGATATTTTATTGCGCGAAGGGGAAAAACTGGCGCCGGTAATGGCGAAAACGCGTATTTTGCGGGCCTACTCTGGTGTACGTCCACTGGTGGCAAGTGATGACGATCCCAGTGGACGTAATGTTAGCCGTGGCATCGTTTTACTCGATCACGCTGAGCGCGATGGCCTGGATGGGTTTATCACGATTACTGGCGGTAAACTGATGACCTACCGTCTGATGGCGGAATGGGCAACTGATGCAGTATGCCGCAAACTCGGCAACGCACGTCCCTGCATCACCGCAGATACCCCGTTGCCGGGCTCACAAGAACCGACTGAAGTCACATTGCGTAAAGTGATTTCCCTGCCTGCCCCACTTCGCGGTTCTGCCGTTTATCGCCATGGCGATCGCACACCTGCGTGGCTTAGCGAAGGTCGTCTGCATCGCAGCCTGGTCTGCGAATGCGAAGCTGTTACGGCAGGTGAAGTGCAGTACGCCGTAGAAAATCTAAACGTTAATAGCCTGCTGGATTTACGTCGCCGTACCCGTGTCGGAATGGGCACTTGTCAGGGCGAACTCTGTGCCTGCCGCGCTGCCGGGCTACTGCAACGTTTCAATGTCACCACCTCCGCGCAATCTATCGAACAACTTTCCACCTTCCTTAACGAACGCTGGAAAGGCGTGCAGCCCATTGCCTGGGGAGATGCACTGCGCGAAAGCGAATTTACCCGCTGGGTTTATCAGGGACTGTGTGGTCTGGAGAAGGAGCAGAAAGATGCGATTTGATACAGTCATTATGGGCGGCGGTCTTGCTGGATTACTCTGCGGCCTGAAACTGCAAAAGCACGGTCTACGTTGCGCGATTGTCACTCGTGGACAGAGCGCGCTGCATTTCTCGTCTGGATCGCTGGATTTGCTGAGTCATCTGCCAGACGGACAGCCAGTGAATGATATTCACACCGGACTGGAAGCGTTAAGCCAACAAGCCCCTGCACATCCTTATAGTCTGCTCGGCCCACAACGTGTACTCGACCTTGCTTGTCGGGCGCAATCGTTGATTGCAGAAAGCGGCGCACAATTGCAAGGCAGCGTAGAACTGGCACACCAACGGATTACCCCACTCGGCACTCTGCGCTCGACCTGGCTAAGCTCACCGGAAGTGCCAGTCTGGCCACTGCCAGCAAAGAAAATATGTGTGGTGGGGATAAGCGGCCTGATGGATTTTCAGGCACATCTTGCGGCAGCTTCGCTACGCGATCTGAAGCTGGAAGTTGAAACTGCCGAAATAGAGCTGCCGGAATTGGATGTTCTGCGCAACAATGCGACTGAATTCCGCGCCGTGAATATTGCACGTTTTCTTGATAACGAAGAAAACTGGGCGCTGTTATTGAGGGCCCTTTTACCTGTTGCTAATACCTGTGAAATGATCTTGATGCCTGCCTGCTTCGGCCTGGCGGATGACAAACTCTGGCGTTGGTTGAACGAAGAATTACCTTGCTCATTAATGTTGTTGCCGACGTTGCCGCCTTCAGTACTGGGTATTCGTTTGCAAAACCAGCTTCAACGTCAATTCGTACGTCAAGGAGGCGTATGGATGCCGGGTGATGAAGTGAAAAAAGTGACCTGCAAAAATGGCGTTGTGAACGAAATCTGGACGCGCAATCACGCAGATATTCCGCTGCGTCCACGCTTTGCCGTGCTAGCCAGCGGTAGTTTCTTTAGCGGTGGACTGGTAGCAGAACGTAATGGCATTCGCGAGCCGATTCTCGGCCTTGATGTCCTGCAAACCGCAACGCGCGGAGAATGGTATCGGAGTGACTTTTTTGCGGCCCAACCGTGGCAACAGTTTGGTGTAACCACTGACGAAGCGCTACGCCCGTCGCTGGCGGGTCGAACCGTAGAAAATCTGTTTGCCATTGGGTCAGTGCTGGGCGGATTTGATCCCATTGCTCAGGGATGCGGGGGCGGCGTTTGCGCTGTCAGCGCATTACATGCTGCTCAACAGATTGCCCAGCGTGCAGGAGGTCAACAATGAACGACACCAGTTTCGAAAATTGCATTAAATGTACAGTTTGCACCACCGCCTGCCCGGTCAGTCGGGTAAATCCGGGTTATCCGGGACCGAAACAGGCCGGACCGGATGGCGAACGTCTGCGTCTGAAAGATGGCGCACTGTATGATGAGGCGCTGAAGTACTGCATTAACTGCAAACGTTGCGAAGTCGCCTGCCCGTCCGATGTGAAGATTGGCGATATCATTCAGCGCGCCCGGGCAAAATATGACACCACGCGCCCATCTCTGCGTAATTTTGTCCTGAGCCACACCGATCTGATGGGCAGCGTTTCTACGCCATTCGCACCAATAATAAATACTGCCACCTCGCTGAAACCGGTGCGGCAATTACTTGATGCGGCGCTAAAAATCGACCATCGCCGCACGCTGCCGAAATACTCCTTCGGCACTTTCCGCCGCTGGTATCGCAGTGTGGCGGCGCAGCAAGCGCAATATAAAGATCAGGTGGCGTTCTTCCACGGTTGCTTCGTCAACTACAACCATCCGCAACTGGGTAAAGATTTAATTAAAGTGCTCAATGCGATGGGCACTGGCGTGCAATTGCTTAGCAAAGAGAAATGTTGCGGCGTGCCGTTAATTGCCAATGGTTTTACTGATAAGGCGCGTAAACAAGCCATCACTAACGTGGAATCGATCCGCGAAGCGGTAGGCGTAAAAGGCATTCCGGTCATTGCCACCTCCTCTACCTGTACCTTTGCCCTGCGCGACGAGTACCCGGAGGTGCTGAATGTCGACAACAAAGGCTTGCGCGATCATATTGAACTGGCGACCCGCTGGCTGTGGCGCAAGCTGGACGAAGGTAAAACCTTGCCGCTAAAACCGCTGCCGCTGAAAGTGGTTTATCATACCCCGTGCCATATGGAAAAAATGGGCTGGACGCTCTACACCCTGGAACTGTTGCGTAAAATCCCCGGACTTGAGTTAACCGTACTGGACTCCCAGTGCTGTGGAATTGCCGGAACCTACGGTTTCAAAAAAGAGAACTATCCCACTTCACAAGCTATCGGCGCGCCGCTGTTCCGCCAGATAGAAGAGAGCGGCGCGGATCTGGTGGTTACCGACTGCGAAACCTGCAAATGGCAAATAGAGATGTCCACCAGCAAACGTTGTGAACATCCCATTACGCTGCTGGCGAAAGCGCTGGCTTAACCTGCCTCCTGATGCCCGGTAAGTACATTGCTTATCGGGCATTTTTGCGTACGCGATTCCGCACCCAATGTATGCGTTTCATCACAGTAAAAATTCCCCGGAAAACGTCTCGCAAAGGCTGAAACTGACAGATGTCAAAGGCCTGAGATACCCGTAATGTCGCGTCATCATAAACATCAGGTGACGGACAACCATGACAGAATCAACAACATCCTCCCCGCATGATGCGGTGTTTAAAACGTTTATGTTTTCACCTGAAACCGCGCGGGATTTTCTGGAAATACATCTGCCGGAACCGTTGCGTAGACTTTGCAATCTGCAAACGTTAAGGCTGGAGCCCACCAGTTTTATTGAAAAAAGTTTACGCGCTTACTACTCAGATGTTTTATGGGCGGTGGAAACCAGCGACGGCGAAGGATATATCTACTGCGTGATTGAGCATCAGAGTTCGGCGGAAAAAAACATGGCGTTTCGACTGATGCGTTATGCCACCGCCGCCATGCAACGCCATCTGGACAAAGGCTATGACAGAGTCCCGCTAGTGGTGCCAATGCTGTTTTATCATGGCGAAACCTCGCCCTATCCGTACTCTCTCAATTGGCTGGATGAATTTGACGATCCGCAACTTGCCCGGCAGCTCTATACCGAGGCATTTCCGTTGGTGGATATCACCATCGTGCCTGACGACGAAATCATGCAGCATCGCCGCACGGCCCTGCTGGAACTTATCCAGAAACATATTCGCGACCGTGATTTAATCAGCCTGGTCGACAGGATCACTACACTTTTGGTTAAAGGCTTCACTAATGACAGCCAATTGCAAACACTGTTTAATTATCTGCTGCAATGCGGCGATACCTCCCGTTTCACCCGCTTTATTGAGGAGATTGCCGAACGTTCACCGCTACAAAAGGAGAGATTGATGACTATTGCTGAACGACTGCGACAGGAAGGGCACCAAATTGGCTGGCAGGAAGGTAAATTGGAGGGATTGCAGAAAGGTAAAGTAGAAGGTATGCGTGAACAAGCCATTAAAATTGCTTTGCGAATGCTGGAACAGGGCATCGATCGTGACCTGGTGCTCACAACGACCCAACTCAGCGAAGCGGATCTGGCAGCAAAACCCCACTGATCAACACAAAGGCCCACAGGTAATCCCCGTGGGCCTTTGATTTTAATAGCTTCCTTTTATTCGTTGCCTGTTTTTGCCTGATTTAAACATCGCCAGACGCTTATCCAGAGCATCACTGTAGAGCATCGTATCAACGCCAACAGCGACAAAGTTCGCCCCCCATGCAAGGCATTGTTGTGCCATATCCGGGTCCACAGCCAGAAAACCAGCCGCTTTCCCTGCAGTACGGATTCGTCGGATGCTGGTTTCAATAATATGCTGCACTTCCGGGTGCCCGGCGTTATCCGGGTAACCTAACGATGCAGAGAGATCCGCTGGCCCAATAAACACGCCATCAATTCCTTCAACGTCGAGAATTTCATCAAGATTATCCAGCGCCGTTTTACTTTCCACCTGTACCAGCAAACAAAGCGAATCATTGACCCGCGCCATATAATTTTCAATGCGTCCCCAGCGAGCGGCCCGCGCTACGCTGGCGCCTACTCCTCGTTCGCCGTGAGGTGGATAGCGCATCGCAGACACCACCTGCTGCGCCTGCTCGGCGGTATCTACCATCGGGATCAACAGAGTTTGCGCCCCAATATCCAGCACCTGTTTAATCAGCGACTTACTGCCCTCAACAGGGCGAATCACCGGCTGGCAGGCATAAGGCGCTATCGCCTGTAACTGGTGATAGAGATCCTGAATGGTGTTTGGCGCATGCTCCCCGTCAATCAACAACCAGTCATAGCCGGAAGTGGCGGCGATTTCTGCCATATAGGCGGTGGTCGAACTCAACCACAGACCGATTTGCACTTCTCCCTTGCATAATCGTTCTTTGAAGGGATTGGTTAATAATGCGTTCATAATGTTCCTTGACCTGTTAATGATGCGCCGCGTCGGTCTGCGCAACCGTGCAATTTACACGCAGAGTAAAGATGATCAGCGAACCGATAACCGCCACCGCTGCCAGCGTCAGTAATCCCGCCGCATCGCTGGCAAACAGCGTTTCTGCTTTCACACGCAAAATCGGGGCGATAAAACCACCGACTGCGCCAAACAGGTTTACAAAACCAATCCCCGCAGCCAGCGCCGTACCGGAAAGCAGTTGGGTCGGCATAGTCCAGAACACCGGCTGCACGGCAATAAATCCTATTGCCGCGACACACAGCGCAACAATCGCCAGTACTGGCGAAAGCAGACCAGAAAGCCCGATACCAATGCCTGCAGCCAGTAATGTCAGCGCCGCAATAGTGCGCCGTTCGCCAGTTTTATCGGAGTAACGAGGAATAAGCCAGGTGCCAAACAGCGCAGCAACCCACGGAATGGCGGTGACCACTGAGGCCGTAAAGCCGACTTTTGTGCCCAGCAATGCAGCAACCTGCGTCGGTAAAAAGAAAATTAATCCATAAACCGCCACCTGAATAGTCAAGTAGATAATTGCCAATTGCCAGACTCGTCCATTACGCAACGCATCGCTCAGTCGCGAAGTCACTTTTTGTTGCTCTTCACTTGTTAGCTGCTGAATAAGCAATGTTTTTTCTTCTTTGCTCAGAAAACGCGCCTGTTGCGGTGTGTCATCGAGCCAGAAGAAAGTGAATACGCCTGCGCCCACCGCCAGCAATCCTTCAATCACAAACATCCAGAACCAGCCGGGATGCCCCATAAATCCGTGCATCTCCAGCAGCGCCCCGGAAAGCGGTGAACCGAGCGTTAATGCCAGCGGCGCCCCCATATAGAACAGTCCCATGATGCTGGCGCGATTACGTTGTGGAAACCATTGCGAGGTAAGATAAATCATCCCCGGGAAAAACCCGGCTTCCGCGGCGCCAAGCAGAGTGCGAATTATCAGAAATTTCGCTTCAGTATCGGCCCATGCCATGGCTGCCGAAAGAAATCCCCACAGCAGCGTCGTCGTACCAATCCAGCTTCTGGCCCCCAGTTTGCGCATTAACAGATTTGCCGGAACGCCGAGAAACGCATACACCACAAAGAAAATACCGGCACCTAACGCATAAGCTTCATTGCTCAGCCCGGTATCTATCTGGTAGGTCTGTTTGGCGAAACCAATATTTGAACGATCGAGAAACGCCAGTACGTATAGCGCCAACATAAACGGAATCAAACGCGCGCGGTTTTTCTTCACCACGGCGTCAAGCAAAGCGGTGCTCATAAGAAGCTCCTTAGAACATGTGGGCGTTACCGTTATCACCGCAACGCCCGGAGTGATTAGTGGCTGTAGGGACGTTTCAGATTGCAGTCACGATTGAGTTCAACGCCGAAGCCAGGTTTATCGAGCACCGACTTATGAATACGACCATTCACTGGCACCGGTTCATCGCGCAGAATGGGATCAAACTGCGGACGCATCGTTGAACAATCCGGGCTGGTCATCAGGAATTCACTGAAGGGAGTATTGGTAAAGGTGATCACCGCATGGTGAGAGTAGACAGATGATCCATGTGGCACCACCAGCTGTCCGCGTGATTTGGCGATTGCGGCAATTTCCACCAGCGTGGTCAGGCCGCCACACCAGCCGACATCCGGCTGCATAATATCAATACCGGTTTCTGCAAGCGTGCGGAAAGATTGCAATGTGCCGTGGTGTTCACCACTGGTGACCATCATTCCCGCAGGTGCGTTGCGTTTTAGTTCGCGATAACCTTCATATTGCTGTGGCGGCAGGCACTCTTCGATCCATTTCAGGTTATAGGGCGCGCAAGCGTGGGCCAGTTTGGTGGCATAGTTCACGTCCTGACTCATCCAGCAGTCGAGCATTAACCAGAAATCCTCACCGCATTTTTCACGCATATCCGCGACCATAGCGGCATCTTTACGGATCCCCGCATCACCATCATGCGGTCCCCAGTGCGTCGGCATCTTGCCGCCGATAAATCCCATCTCTTTTGCCAAATCCGGGCGCGCGCCAGTGGCATAGAACTGAATTTCATCACGTACTGCACCGCCTAAGAGTTTGTAAACCGGCAGCCCGACCACTTTGCCGAACAGATCCCACAGCGCCAGATCAACACAGGAAATCGTGTTCATTACCAGACCGCCTGAACCGGAGTAATACATAGTCGCATTGAGCATTTGATCGTGGATCAGTTTGATATCACTGACACATTTGCCCTCAATAAAACGGTTAAGGTGCTTTTCGACAATAAAACATCCCATTTCGCCAGCCGTGGAAACGGCGAATCCGGTCTGGCCGTTTTCCGCTTCGACTTCAACAATTAACGTACCAAGGACGTTAATGCCAAATGACTGACGGGACTGTTCATAATCGCGGTACTTACTCATCGGAGTAGCGATATGATCGTCGATCCAGTGATTCGCCCCCTGGTCGTGATAATCACCGCCGCCAGCGCCTTTTTCTGCTGTTGCGCCGCCAGTAAACCAGGCACGAACCTGTTTGATTTGGGTAGGGTCATAATGCTCTCCATTTTATGATGCCAGTAAGTCAAAGGGACTTTTCCATCCCAGCAGGCGTGAAATATCTTTGGCGCAGGCAATGGCCTTCCCCGCCAGATAATCACGGTTTTCTTCATTGATTTGTAAACGCGTACCCACTACGGATATCGCGGCGGTAAGTTCGTTATTGGCGTTAAACACCGGTGCGGCGACGCAACGAACATCGGCGTAATCTTCACCGTTGTCATAGCTCCAGCCCTGGCATCGAATACGCGCCAGTTCCTCCTGAAGTTGTTGTGGGTGAGTCATCGTCATCGGTGTCGCCTGTTCCCAGTTCAGCCGCTCGATGATGCTTTGCCGTACAGTATCTGGCTGCCAGGCCAGCAGGCATTTGCCTATCCCGGATCGATAAAGCGACAAACTTTTTCCTTCATGGGAGCGCACGCTGATGGTGGCAGAGGATTCCACTTTCAGAATGTAATAAGCACTGCCGTTATCGATAATCCCCAGGTGGCAAAGCAACCCGGTGGTATCCATCAGTTGCCTCAGACGTGGTCGTGCCAGTTCACGGAGATCCATCTTGCTTAACGCATGACCGGAAAGCTCCACCAGCTTGGTCCACAGACAAAAATTTTCCTGATGATCGAGGCTAAGAAAACGTTGCCGCTTGAGTTCGTTAAGCAGCAGATAGGCCGTGCTTTTGGGGATTCTCAGCGTGTCGATGATTGTCGCGGCGCTACAGGGGCCAATGCGGGCAATCAAATTGAGAATATCAATAGCCCGTGTCAGGGCGGGAACTTTACTTGATTCCAACATACTGGACTCCAGTCTTAGATACTGGAATCAGTCTCTTCGCTCAGGGCAGGTAAAATTGTGAAGCGCATCAAATCCCATTTCTCGTCCAGAGGACTGGAGAAATTACGCATAAATTTGTGGATTGGCGCACAGATTTTTTCTTACTGAGTACAACATGTTGGACAATTTTACGGGGGGGAATGTGCCGGTGTCGTAAACCGGCACAGTGTGGCTGATCAGGCGGTTAAAGTCAGCGACTCAATAACGTCAATCCAGCCATGCTCGCTGGCAACATCCTGACCGTTCAACCAGCGACGCAGCATATTCAGCGCCATCATTGCGCACACGTCCTGGCGCACGCCCAGGTCGTAACGCGTGGTACTGAAATGTACACGCAGAGCGAAAGTACCGTCAGGCGTGGATAGTGCAAAATTAAGATGTTCGTTCTCAAGACCAGAGATAGCCAGCGCCAGCCCAGCGAAATGGTTCGCCCGCCGTTCCGTTATCCAGTGCGCTGTCTGCGCCAGTGTTTCTTCCTGTGATGGCACCACTTCGCAGGCCAGCAGCGGCGCTCCCACGCGGGAAAGTTGCAGTGCCAGCAAGCCGCCGGTAAATTGTTCGCTTAAGGTCAGGCTGAACTGGCGTTTATGCAATTCACGGCAGATTTGTGCTGGCAGTCCTTCGGTACCTTCAAAAATTATGCTCTGCCCGGCGACGCGCTTCACTTCCAGCCACAGTTTTTCCATCGTCTCTTGTTCTGAGGCGGGTCCGGTCAGTTTCAGTTCGATTATCGGCATGGATGAGCGATAGCCCATCGTCACGCCTGGCGGCAGTTGTAGGTAATCCAGACTTTGCGCCAGATCGCTTTCTGAACGCCCAAAAGTGGTCAATCTCAAACAAACTGGCGGCTGTGGCAGGGAAAAACGCTCACGCAGACGTGGCAGAATTTCATGCTCAACCATCACCTTAAATTCCGATGGGACGCCGGGGGTGAAAAACATCAGGCAACGATTGAGCTGCACGGCAAAGCCACAAGCGGTTCCCACCGGATTATTGATAAACTCAGCGCTGACGGGCAGTTCCGCCTGCTTACGATTGCTCGGCGCCATCATCCGACCACGTTCGCGGAAATAGCGCTCCATCTCCGCCAGCCAGCCTTCGTGTAACACCAGCGCCTCGCCTTTTGCTTTTGCAGCAGCCAGGGCGCTTAAATCATCGCTGGTCGGCCCCAATCCGCCATTTACAATCAGCACATCGGCATACTGACTGCGTTCACGAAGAATGGAGACTAAATCCTCAAGGTTATCGCCTACCGTATTGCGGCGAGATAACGGCAACCCCTGATGGAAGAAAAAATCGGCCAACCAGGCAGCGTTAGTGTCAACGATTTGCCCATGTAACACTTCATCCCCGGTGGAGAGCATTTCCACTTTTAACATTGCTTTCTCCTGATTTTGTTATCAAATCACTATAACGCAAAGGGAGACAAGGCGGGGGAAGAAACTAACTGGCGCGGCAGAACGTCGCGCCAAAAGACGACATCAGAAGCTGGCATTTACCCCAACATACGGACCATCAGCAATAGCGTTATCTCGATTGCCATCTTTACCCGCCAGGTTCAGATAACGGTAACCCGCTTCAATACTGAGCGGACGCATAATGGTATAACGCGCCCCCGCATTCGCTTCTTCATAGCTTTGAATGCCGCTGGAGAGCGAGTCTGGAGAATAATAATACTCACCAAACAGGCGGAAACTATTGCCAATTTTCCACTGCAAGCCACCGCCTACTGCCGCCGCATAACCTTCATTATTGTCGTTAGGGTTGGTGTAAACCCCTTTTCCACCCACCGTCGCCATTAACGGACCAAGCGGTAGATTGAGGCCCAGACCAACTCCGGCAACATCACCATCATCATCGTTATGCATCCAGTTACCGCTTAATGCCAGTCCTGTGGTTTCAGTACCAAAACCGACGCCAATGTTGGTATATTCTTTACCTGCCTGACCACTGATACTCATCGCATTAACAGATGCAGATACCAACAGCATTCCAGCCAGACTTAATAGCGCACTCTTTTTCATTTTTACTTTTTCCCGCAAGAAGATAATCAAAATTCCCCAAAGCTGCGGGATTGTACTGCCTGACGCCGGGGATTCAATGAGCGAAAAAAGTGATCTACTAACTTATTGTAACTAAATGCTTCTTGAATAGTTAAGTAATGAAAAAGTAATAACGAAAAAATTAATCGCCACAGGAATAATCATCATCGTGGTTATCATCGCAAAAAAGATCAATGCCACTTTCACGCGCGTATTCGTTGCCGTATTCTTTTATTTTCTTTTCAATTATAAGGAAGACTCCTGTGCGACAACGGACTATTGTTTGCCCCTTAATTCAAAATGATGGTGCTTACCTACTGTGTAAGATGGCCGACGATCGCGGCGTGTTTCCGGGACAATGGGCGCTGTCAGGCGGTGGTGTAGAGCCCGGCGAGCGTATTGAAGAAGCATTGCGCCGGGAAATCCGCGAAGAGCTCGGCGAACAACTGATTCTTACCGATATCACGCCATGGACCTTCAGTGATGATATTCGCACCAAAACTTATGCAGATGGACGCAAAGAAGAAATTTATATGATTTACCTGATCTTTGACTGCGTCTCTGCTAACCGGGAAGTGAAAATTAATGAAGAGTTTCAGGAATACGCATGGGTAAAACCTGAAGACCTGCCAGCATACGATTTGAATGTTGCGACCCGCAAAACATTACGTTTAAAAGGTCTGATATAAACCAATAGTGGCAGCAATTACGGCTGTCACTATTAATTCTCAATGATTAACAAATTCGCCATCAAGAAAAACTTTCCCTTTTTCAACATGCATCACCAGACCATCAAGATAATCAGGGTTAAATGTCACATCACGTTTATCTTTAGCAATATACGTCAGACAATGGTTATGAGTGAAAATGACGATGTTTTTATCGGGTGATTTTGTTTGCACATTTTTTATTGTGTTATAAATTTCACTGCCACATTGCAAAAGTTTTTTATCTACCGTCAGTTTTTTACCTGCAGAAAACCAGGTCGCCGACTGAATAGTTCGCACCGTGTTACTGGAATAAAGATCGAAATTGGGTATATCCGCACTAAACGCCTTACCCAATTCACGGGCATCACGAGTACCTTTTACGGTAATCCCTGTTTTATCTGATAAACATGGGTTGCCGGAACGATCGCAACGCTCTGCATGACGAAACATAACGATAACCGGGCGCTGCTGTGCCAGTCTGGCCAGCGTTTTATTGTCAATACGCGGCAACCCATTGCCACTCCAGGCTGTATGAGAACCCAGCCCCACCATTGTGGCAAGCGCCAGCAAAATGGCAGCATTTTTTTTCGACGTCAATAAAGTCCGGCAAAAGGCTAACACGTAAACACCACCTATAGGCAAGCGTAATCAGATAAATGCCATGAAAATAAACGATATTTTCATCGGTAAATAGCGACTGGAGAGATATTAAGAATCTTACAACGCACGCAAAATGCCTTAAAGTTTTGCCAAATGCAAAGCATAAATAAGAAAAAAACAAAAAATTTTAATATGTAATACTTATAGTTATTTCTTAAGGTTAAGTTAACATTCTACCCTTAGCATTCTGCCCCAAATGGCAAAATATACATAACGTTCCCTATGGCAAATATAAACAAACAGCGGGGATAGGTTTTCAATGGCTGAAGGAAAAACAATGTCAGACTTTTTGCCTTTTTCACGCCCATCAATGGGTACGGAAGAACTCACCGCAGTAAAAGACGTTCTCGAATCAGGATGGATAACCACTGGCCCGAAAAATCAGGCGCTGGAAGAAGCCTTCTGTCAGTTAACGGGAAATCAATATGCCATCGCTGTCAGTTCTGCCACTGCAGGAATGCATATCACCTTAATGGCATTGGGCATTGGCGCTGGCGATGAAGTGATTACGCCGTCAATGACCTGGGTCTCGACCCTCAATATGATCGCCCTGTCAGGCGCAACACCAGTGATGGTAGATATCGATCGCGATACTCTGATGGTCACTCCTGAACAAATCGAAGCCGCCATTACCTCCCGAACTAAAGCGATTATTCCGGTACATTATGCCGGAGCGCCTGCAGATATGGACGCTATTCACGCCATTGCCGAACGTCATGGTATCGCGGTCATTGAAGACGCCGCTCATGCCGTCGGTACGTATTACAAAGGTCAGCATATTGGCGCGAAAGGTACCGCCATTTTTTCATTTCACGCCATCAAAAATATTACCTGCGCAGAAGGTGGACTGGTGGTGACCGATGATGAAAATCTTGCCCGCCAGTTACGGATGCTGAAATTTCATGGTCTTGGCGTTGATGCTTATGACCGGCAAACTTGGGGGCGCACTCCGCAGGCAGAAGTATTAACTCCGGGCTATAAGTACAATCTTACTGATATTAATGCTGCGATTGCCCTGACGCAGTTACATAAATTAGAGCAACTTAATGCCCGCCGCCGCGAAATTGCCCAGCAATACCTGCAGGCGATGCAATCTCTCCCCTTTCAACCATTAAATCTTCCTGTGTGGCCGCACGTTCATGCCTGGCATCTGTTTATTATTCGTGTCGATGAACAGCGTTGTGGCATCAGCCGCGACGCATTAATGGAAGCATTAAAAGAAAAAGGCATTGGCACCGGATTGCATTTCCGCGCCGCCCACACACAAAAATATTATCGCGAACGTTTTCCCACGCTATCGTTACCTGATAGCGAATGGAACAGCGAACGGATCTATTCGTTGCCCCTGTTCCCGGATATGACCACCGCCGATGCCGAACGCGTCATCGCGGCCCTTCACCAACTCGCAGGACAATAATTCATGTCTGAAATCCACCCTGTTAAGAAAGTCTCGGTGGTTATTCCTGTTTATAACGAGCAGGAAAGCTTACCGGAATTAATCAGGCGCACTACCGCCGCCTGTGAGTCGTTGGACAAAGAGTATGAGATCCTGCTGATTGATGACGGCAGTAGCGATAATTCCGCACAAATGCTGGTCGATGCCTCACAAGCGGAAGGAAGCCACATAGTGTCAATTTTACTTAACCGCAATTACGGGCAGCACTCGGCGATTATGGCGGGTTTCAGTCATGTGACGGGCGATTTGATTATTACCCTTGATGCCGATTTGCAAAATCCCCCAGAGGAGATCCCGCGTCTGGTCGCCAAAGCTGATGAAGGTTATGACGTGGTAGGCACCGTACGCCAGAATCGTCAGGACAGTTGGTTTCGTAAAACGGCATCGAAGATGATCAACCGTCTGATCCAGCGCACCACCGGCAAAGAAATGGGGGATTATGGTTGCATGTTGCGCGCTTATCGGCGACACATTATTGATGCCATGCTGCATTGTCATGAACGTAGCACCTTTATTCCTATCCTGGCGAATATCTTTGCTCGCCGCGCCATTGAAATCCCGGTACATCACGCCGAGCGTGAGTTTGGTGAATCCAAATACAGCTTTATGCGCCTGATCAATTTGATGTACGACCTGGTGACCTGCCTGACAACCACGCCGCTTCGTATGTTAAGTCTGCTCGGCAGCATTATTGCGATCGGAGGTTTTAGCATCGCGGTACTACTGGTAATTTTGCGCCTGACGTTCGGCCCGCAATGGGCGGCAGAAGGTGTATTTATGCTGTTTGCCGTGTTATTTACCTTTATTGGCGCTCAATTTATTGGCATGGGATTGCTCGGTGAATATATCGGCAGGATCTACACAGATGTCCGCGCCCGCCCCCGTTATTTTGTTCAGCAAGTTATCCGTCCCTCCAGCAAGGAAATTAAATAATGAAAACCGTTGTTTTTGCTTATCACGATATGGGTTGCCTGGGTATTGAAGCCTTGCTGGCTGCCGGTTATGAAATTAGTGCTATTTTTACCCATGCCGATAATCCTGGCGAAAAAGCGTTTTATGCTTCAGTCGCCCGTCTGGCGGCGGAAACGGGAATTCCAGTTTATGCACCAGATAATGTCAATCATCCACTGTGGGTGGAACGAATCGCCCAAATGTCGCCGGATGTGATTTTTTCTTTTTATTATCGCCATCTTATTAGCGACGATATTTTGCAACTGGCTCCCGTGGGGGCATTTAATTTGCACGGTTCATTGTTACCGAAATACCGCGGACGTGCGCCGCTGAACTGGGTATTGGTAAATGGCGAGAACGAAACAGGCGTTACGTTGCATCGGATGGTAAAAAAAGCCGACGCCGGAGCGATTATAGCGCAACAACGGGTCGTTATTTCCCCGGATGACATTGCTATTACACTGCATCATAAATTGTGCCACACGGCACGCCTTTTACTGGAACAAACATTACCCGCCATTAAACATGGTCATTTCCAGGAAATCGCCCAACGCGAGAATGAAGCCACCTGTTTTGGCCGCAGAACGCCAGATGACAGTTTTCTCGACTGGCACAAACCGGCAGACGTACTGCATAACATGGTGCGTGCAGTAGCCGATCCGTGGCCCGGCGCTTTCAGCTACGCCGGCAATCAAAAATTCACCGTCTGGTCGTCGCGTGTTCATCCTGATACAAGCACCGCACAGCCGGGGAGCGTAATTTCTGTTGCACCACTGCGGGTGGCCTGTGGCCATGGCGCTCTGGAAATCATCACCGGGCAGGCAGGCGATGGTATTACCATGCAAGGCTCACAACTGGCACAAACTCTGGGTCTGGTAGAAGGTTCACGCCTGAATAACCAGCCGCTTTGCGCTGCCCAACGTCGTACCCGAGTATTAATCCTCGGCGTTAATGGTTTTATTGGCAATCATCTGACAGAACGCCTGCTGCGCGAAGATCATTATGAGGTCTACGGTCTGGATATTGGCAGCGATGCTATCAGTCGTTTTCTAAATCATCCACGTTTTCATTTTGTCGAAGGCGATATCAGCATTCATTCTGAATGGATTGAGTATCACGTCAAAAAATGTGATGTCGTATTACCGCTGGTGGCAATTGCCACACCTATTGAATACACCCGTAATCCTCTGCGTGTATTTGAATTAGATTTTGAAGAGAATCTACGCATTATTCGTTACTGCGTGAAGTATCGTAAACGCATTATCTTCCCGTCGACCTCAGAAGTTTACGGAATGTGTAGCGATAAATACTTCGATGAAGATCATTCTAATTTGATTGTCGGTCCGGTGAATAAACCGCGCTGGATTTACTCGGTATCAAAACAGTTACTTGACCGGGTTATCTGGGCATATGGCGAAAAAGAAGGATTGCAATTTACTCTCTTCCGTCCGTTTAACTGGATGGGTCCACGACTGGACAATCTCAACGCGGCACGCATCGGCAGTTCGCGCGCTATTACGCAACTTATTCTCAATCTGGTGGAAGGTTCGCCAATTAAGTTGATTGATGGCGGAAAACAAAAACGTTGCTTTACCGACATTCGGGATGGCATTGAAGCACTGTTCCGCATTATCGAAAACGCGGGTAATCGCTGCGACGGCGAAATTATTAATATCGGCAATCCTGATAACGAAGCCAGCATTGAAGAGCTGGGCGAAATGCTGCTGGCAAGTTTTGAAAAACACCCGCTCCGTCACCATTTTCCACCGTTTGCTGGTTTCCGTGTGGTGGAAAGCAGCAGCTATTACGGGAAAGGATATCAGGATGTGGAACACCGTAAACCGAGTATCCGTAACGCCCGCCGCTGCCTCGGTTGGGAACCGAAAATTGATATGCAGGAAACCATTGACGAAACACTGGATTTCTTCCTGCGCACAGTCGATCTTACGGATAAATCATCATGACTCAGGTTGGCCTGCGTATTGATGTCGACACATTTCGTGGCACCCGTGAAGGCGTGCCGCGTCTGCTGGAGACTTTAAACCGTCATAACGTGCGAGCCAGTTTTTTCTTCAGCGTTGGCCCTGACAATATGGGCCGTCATTTGTGGCGGCTGGTGAAGCCCAAATTCTTATGGAAGATGCTGCGCTCAAACGCCGCATCACTTTATGGCTGGGATATTTTGCTGGCGGGGACGGCCTGGCCTGGAAAAGAGATTGGCGATGCCAATGCCGACATCATTCGCGAAGCGGCTAAACACCACGAAGTCGGCCTGCATGCCTGGGATCACCACGCATGGCAGGCCCGGAGCGGAAGCTGGGATCAGCAAACGATGGTGAACGATATTGCTCGCGGCCTTCGTACACTGGAAGAGATTATCGGTCAACCAGTAATCTGTTCTGCCGCTGCTGGCTGGCGTGCCGACCAACAGGTGGTTGAAGCCAAAGAAACATTCCATTTGCATTACAACAGCGACTGTCGGGGCGCCATGCCATTTCGTCCGCTGCTCGAATCGGGGAAACCCGGCACCGTGCAAATCCCGGTAACATTGCCCACCTGGGATGAAGTAATTGGTCGTGAAGTGAAAGCAGAGGATTTTAACGGCTGGCTTCTTAACCGTATCCAGAGAGATAAAGGTACGCCGGTTTACACTATTCATGCAGAAGTCGAAGGCTGTGCCTGGCACCATGATTTTGTTGATCTCCTGAAACGTGCGGCCCATGAAGGGATTACATTTTGTCCGTTAAGTGATCTGTTACCGACATCCCCTGACGCTTTGCCGCTTGGGCAAATTGTTCGTGGAAGTATCCCTGGACGGGAAGGCTGGCTTGGTTGCCAACAAACTGTGAGTGCTCTTCCATGAAATCAGTTCGCTATTACGCTGCATTCTTTGCGTTTATTGCCATCTATTATCTGTTGCCGATCAACACTCGCCTGCTCTGGCAACCTGATGAAACGCGTTATGCGGAAATCAGCCGGGAAATGCTTGCCTCCGGCGACTGGATCGTGCCGCATCTGTTGGGGTTGCGTTATTTCGAAAAGCCGATTGCCGGATACTGGATCAACAGTATTGGGCAATGGTTGTTTGGCGCGAATAATTTTGGTGTTCGGGCTGGCGCAATCTTCGCAACCTTATTGACTGCGCTCCTGGTTAGCTGGTTTGCCTGGCGTTTATGGCGAGATAAGCGCCTGGCGCTTCTCGCCATGCTCATTTATCTGTCGCTATTCATTGTCTACGGCATCGGTACTTATGCCGTACTCGATCCGTTAATTGCGTTATGGCTGATAGCTGGAATGTGCAGCTTCTGGTTAGCAATGGAAGCGCAAACCTGGAAAGGGAAAAGCGCAGGATTCTTACTGCTGGGATTAACCTGCGGTATGGGGGTTATGACGAAAGGTTTTATCGCTCTGGCCGTCCCGGTCTTGAGCGTGCTGCCATGGGTGGCGATGCAAAAACGCTGGAAAGAGCTCTTCATTTACGGATGGTTGGCGGTCATCAGTTGCATCGTGGTCGTCTTGCCGTGGGGACTGGCGATAGCGCAACGAGAGCCTGATTTCTGGCATTACTTTTTCTGGATTGAGCATATTCAGCGCTTTGCTATGGATGATGCCCAGCACAAAGCCCCCTTCTGGTATTACTTACCCGTGTTCATTGCCGGAAGCCTGCCCTGGTTGGGATTACTTCCGGGCGCCTTGCGAACTGGCTGGCGAAACCGCACCCATTCCGGGACCGTGTACCTGTTAAGCTGGACGATTATACCGTTGCTGTTTTTCTCTATCGCTAAAGGTAAACTGCCAACCTATATTCTTTCCTGCTTTGCCCCTCTGGCGATACTAATGGCGCATTACGCTATGCAGGCGGCAAAAAATAACCCTCTTGCGCTACGCACCAACAGTTGGATAAATATCGCATTTGGCGTTATTGGCATTATTGCCACGTTTATTGTTTCCCCCTGGGGGCCAATGCGTGCGCCGATTTGGCAGAACTTCGAAAGCTATAAAGTCTTTTGTTCATGGTCGATTTTTTCGCTATGGGCACTTTTCGGCTGGTACACATTAACGAAAGTGGAAAAAACCTGGCCCTTTGCGGCGCTTTGTCCATTGGGGCTGGCGCTGTTAGTGGGATTTTCGATTCCTGACAGGGTAATGGAATCAAAACATCCACAGTTTTTTGTCGAGATGACGCGAGAATCGCTACAACCAAGTCGCTATATTCTTACCAACAGCGTTGGGGTTGCGGCAGGACTGGCATGGAGCCTACAGCGTGATGACATCATTATGTATCGCCAGACTGGCGAACTGAAATATGGCCTCAACTACCCGGATGCAAAGGGGAAATTTGTCAGCGGCGATGATTTCGCCAGCTGGCTAAGCCAACATCGCCAGGAGGGGATTATTACACTCGTACTCACGATTGACCGCGATAAAGATATCAACAGCCTTGCCATTCCGCCCGCTGATGCCATCGATCATCAGGGACGTCTGGTACTCATTCAGTATCGTCCTAAATGATCTGGTTGGTATTAGTCTTTGCGAGCCTGCTTAGCGTTGCCGGGCAACTCTGCCAGAAACAAGCGACTCGCTTTGTGGCGATAAGTAAACGGCGCCAACATATCGCCCTGTGGATGATGTTGGCGCTGGTCTGTCTCGGCCTGGCGATGGCGCTCTGGTTACTGGTATTGCAGAACGTGCCCGTGGGGATTGCCTATCCCATGCTGAGCCTGAATTTCGTCTGGGTAACGCTGGCGGCAGCAAAACTCTGGCATGAACCGGTAACCATACGGCACTGGTGCGGAGTGGCATTGATTATTGGCGGCATTGTGATTCTTGGGAGTACGGTGTAATGGGGATAATGTGGGGATTGTTCAGCGTCATTATTTCGTCTGCAGCACAATTAAGCCTCGGTTATGCGGCGGGTCATCTGCCGCCGATGATGCAGTTTTGGGATTTCATCCCGGCGCTTTTTGCGTTTGATATCGGCGCCCGGATGCTGGTCGTCGGGTTGGCAGGGTATCTGCTCTCAGTTTATTGCTGGTATAAAACGCTGCATCAACTGGCACTCAGCAAGGCGTATGCCTTGTTGAGTATGAGCTATGTGTTGGTATGGATTGCATCAATAATACTTCCCGGCTGGGAAGGAACTTATTCACTGAAAGCCGCGTTGGGCGTCGCTTGTATCATTGGTGGATTAATGGTGATTTTTTTGCCCGCCCCCAAACAACGCTACTGACTTTTCCCATCGGATTGACACTGCCGCGCCCACTCCTCAACGCTATAACAGCTTGCCGATATCACTTTCACCGTGCACTGCTTTTCCCGGTTAATACAGTAAAGGGCATTCTGTAAAGGAGAGAGCAGATCCCCCACTTTCATGGCGAAGTCACTCTTTACTTCGGCGATCATTTTTATCGCCCCCCCGACATCGCAGAGCACAAGTATATGTTTGTTATCTTGTTTATCGCAGCATGACTTTTTGATCAGCCATTCCATTGCATTATCCTGTCAGATAAGATTTTTCATATTAATTTACACATTAACAGATAAACCTATCATCAATAGCAATGGAATGGTGAAAATGAGATATAAAACTAATGATTTCTTAATACTGGCGTTGAACCCACTCTTTTAATGCCTGACGCGAAATTTTAATCCCCCCATTTTTCAGCTCTGGCGGAAGCGTAAACCAACGTACCGGTTGTTGAAAACGGGCCAGTTTATCTTTCACCCATTCGCTAAGATCACCATTTTCGTGGTCATACTCCACAACCGCTACCGGGCGATGACCAAACTCTTTGTCTGCAACGGGAACAATAAACACCTGCAAAACCGCAGGATGCGCATTAATCACTCGTTCAACTTCTTCCGGCTGAATGCCTTCGCCGCCGCTAAAGAACAAATTGTCCAGACGCCCAACAATAGTCAGCTTGCCATCATGCATCTCGCCGCGATCGCGCGTGGCGTACCAGCCTTCGTCATTGACCAGCGGCACCAGTTGCCCGTTACGCCAGTAACCTTCCGCCATACTGGCGGCCCGTAGCCACACCTCATCGTTGACGATTTTAACTTCCCGCCCCGGCAACGGCGAACCGACGTCAGCCAGACCATCAGCTTCTTTCGCACAAACCGTGGAGGCGAATTCCGTCAGACCATAACCACACCAGCAACGAATACCCTGCTCGCGCGCCTCCTCCGTCAGTTCGACCGGGATCGCCGCACCACCAAGCAATACCGCTTTCAGGGACACAGAACTGTGGTTAACCAGCAAACGCCAAAGCTGCGTCGGTACCAACGACGCGTGGGTACAACCTGCCAGCATTTGTTCCAGCGGCTGTTTATCGCGTACCGTCATCCGTGCGCCAGCATACAACCAGCGCCACATAATCCCCTGGCCGGAGACATGGAATAGCGGCAAAGAAAGCAACCAGTCGTCCTGCTCACCAAACGGAATCAACGATAGCACGCCTTCGGCACTTGCCAGATGCGCCTGACAGGTATGGACAGCGGCTTTCGGCAATCCGGTAGAACCAGAGGTCAACGTCATTGAGCACAGACGAGTTGGCTGCCACGGAGCGGCATGTACGCCTTCGGCTGCCTGAATATGCAGCAATGTTAACTCCGGAAAGGTGTTTTCTCCCTCCGGCGCCAACGCAAATTGCAGCGTAAGATTAGGCAGTAACGCCTCAAGCAACGATTGCGGAAGCTGTGGATTGACGGGAAGCACCCGTGCTCCACATTGCAATAACGCCAGCCAGGCAAGCAGTGTTTGCGGCGAATTCCACGCCCGTAACATCACGCCGCTGCCAGCGATCACGCCCTGCGACGCAAAGCCCGATGCTAACGCATCCACACGAGCGCAAAGCTCATGCCAGTTGAGTTGCTCGTTATTGAGTCGTAAGGCAGTGGCTTTTCCCCGCACCTGCCGCCAGTGACGCCACGGCCAGTCTGAGAAAATCATAACAACCGCTCCAGTGCATCAACTTCCACTAATGGCAGCGGGCTACCCGGCCAGCGACGAACCTGCTGCGCCTGCATCAAATCCAGCGTGTCCAGCCCCGGAATAGTGTCTGGCGTTAACCAGGCAGCAATCCGCGCCAGTTGTGTTAAGCCTAAGCTCGACTCAATGGAAGAACTGATCACCGCCGTCAGCCCCAGCGCATGGGCCGCCTGTACCTGCTCGCACACTTTATCCAGACTGCCTGTGAGTGTGGGTTTGATAACCACCGCACGTACGCCCTCTTCCGCCGCAAAGGTAAAATCAGGTTCACGCAGACTTTCATCCCAGGCAATGGCAATGCCGGTTTCACGGGCAAACGCACGCGAATCATCGAGGGTTTTGCACGGTTCTTCGAGAAAAGCAATGCGATCGCGATAATCCGGGTTAACGTATTTGGCAAACTGCTGGCCTTTCAGCGGCGTCCATGCGCGATTCGCATCAAGACGCAAATGCAGATCCGGGATTGCCTCCAGCAACAAATTCACCACCATGCCGTCACGCACCGCCTCATATAATCCCACTTTAACCTTCGCCACTTTCTCGCCCGGCATATCGGCAAGTTTGAGGATAAGATCGTCGGGATCGCCATTACATAACGGTGCAGCACGGTAATTCGCCGCCTGCGGCAACGCATCGGCGAGCTCTGCCAGCGCACAGCTCACGCCAAAGGCCACCGAGGGCATCTCTGGTAAGGCACAATCGCCAGCCAGCCAGCCATTTACCCAGGTAAGCAGCACGCTTTGCGCCTCTTCCCAGCTTTCCTGACTGAAACCCGGCAGTGGGGAGATCTCTCCCCACCCTTCGCGCTCGCCGTCGCGCAAGCAAACGTATAGCCCGTCGCGGGTTTTTAACCGCCTGTCGCGCAGAACCACCCCCGCGTCCATGGGGATCTGCCAGCGGTATACCTGCGCGCTACGCATTACGGATTCCGTTTGAATTTGCTGAAATCAGGCTGACGTTTCTGATTGAAAGCGTTGCGCCCTTCCTGACCTTCTTCGGTCATGTAGAACAGCATGGTGGCATTACCCGCCAGTTCCTGCAGACCTGCCTGTCCGTCACAGTCGGCGTTCAGCGCAGCTTTCAGGCAGCGCAGCGCCATCGGACTGTTTTGCAGCATTTCACGGCACCAGCGCACGGTCTCTTTTTCCAGATCCGCCAGCGGCACAACGGTGTTCACCAGGCCCATATCCAGCGCTTGTTTCGCGTCATACTGACGGCACAGGAACCAGATTTCACGCGCTTTTTTCTGCCCGACAATGCGAGCCATGTAAGAAGCGCCCCAGCCGCCATCGAAGGAACCGACTTTCGGGCCAGTCTGGCCGAAGATGGCATTTTCCGCCGCAATGGTCAGGTCGCACATCATATGCAGAACGTGACCACCGCCGATGGAGTAGCCTGCAACCATTGCCACAACCGGTTTCGGGCAGGTACGGATCTGACGCTGGAAGTCCAGCACGTTCAGATGATGTACGCCGGAATCATCTTTATAGCCGCCGTAATCGCCGCGCACTTTCTGGTCGCCGCCGGAGCAGAACGCTTTATCGCCTGCGCCAGTCAGAATGATCACGCCAATGCTGTCGTCATAACGCGCATCCGCCAGCGCCTGAATCATCTCTTTTACCGTCAGAGGACGGAAGGCATTGCGCACCTGTGGACGATTAATGGTGATTTTTGCGATACCGTCGGCAGATTTTTCATAACGAATGTCCTCAAAACCTTCGGAGCAGTCGTGCCATTCAACCGGTGCGTAAAGCATTGCTTCATCAGGATAAATCATATTGTGTCCTTTAGTCAGAAACGCAAAATCTGCGCCAGACATGCGATGACGCCAGCGGGGTTTTCCCGATGCGCGTTATGTCCGGCGCGAGGAATTACATGGCAGTCGGCAGCCAGTTCCGCCGCCAGAGCGCGGAATTTGCTGTCTCGTTCACCACATAAATAATAAAACGCAAATGTACGGGCGCTAAGATTAGCACGTAAATCAGGCTGGACGGATAGCGAGGTGGCCTCCAGCATCGCTGCAAGCGTTATACCGTTATTGTTACTGCGCAACGCCACCAGCTCCCGGCGTTGTTCGTCATTTAACGAGGCAAAAACAGGCTGTTGATACCAGTCAGAAAAAACTACGGCTAACGATTCTGTGCGAAAACGTTGTGCCCAACGATGATCGGAACGCTGGCGTTCCGATCGTTGTTCAGCACGTTGCAGCCCCGGATGTCCACCTTCAACAATGAGTCCACACAGTCCCGACATCCCCTGACAAGCCGCCATCATCGCCACACGTCCGCCAAGCGAATATCCCACCAGCCAGTAATTAAGGATATTGTAACTAACAAGGGTTTTACGCAGTAAACCAATGACATCCGCAAAACCATCAACGCTAATTGCCGCCGAACCACCGTGACCTGGGAGATCAACATACAACCGCGAGTAGTCGGCAAACGCCTCGCCTGTTTCCTGCCATTCCCGACAATCGCCAGAGAAACCGTGCAAAAACACCAGCCAGGGCAAACCAGACTTACCGTGTTTTGCCTGTGCGTGGAGGATCATAAATGACTTACCTGCGCCAGCAGTTGCTGGAGAGTCTGCGCGCCGTCGGTATCATTAACCACCATTTCAATTACCGTGGCGGTTGGAGTGCGCCACGCACCCGCCAGGACCGACTCAAATTCATCCCAGCTTTGTGGGCGATGATATTTCAGCTCGAACATGGCAGCAGCGTGCTCAAAATGAACATTTTGCGGCATCAGATAAAAACGCTCGCGCTCGTTTTGAGGTGTCGGTAACAACGAGAAAATTTGTCCGCCGTTGTTGTTCACCACAATTAATACCAACGGCGCGGAAACCTGACGCAGCAACGCCAGTGCGTTCAGATCGTAGAGGGCCGAGAGATCGCCCACTATCGCTAGCGTAGGTTTTCCACTCGCCCGCTGAACGCCCGCAGCGGTAGAAACCAGCCCATCAATACCACTGGCGCCACGGTTGCTGTATACCGGATACCCCGCCGGAAGTTGCGAGAGGGCATCAATCAAACGCACCACCAGGCTGTTGCCGACAAACAGTTGTCCCTGTTCAGGCAGATAATCGTTGATACGATGCGCCAGTTGCGCTTCGCCAAATACATCACGGCGAGAGATAACCGCCTGCATTGCCTGTTCAGCCAGACGAGGGATCTCCACGCACCAGGGCTGGCGTTTTTCAGCCGGATGCAGCTCCAGCCAGTCGGCAATATTGGCAATTAGCCGACGCCCACGATGGTGCGCTGGATCAAGCCGCCCTTCGATGTTATCGACAATCCAGTATTCTTCTGGTTCGCAATTCGCCTGCCATTGCAGTAGTCGTTTGCCGGTCAGGCTGCTACCCAGTTGCACGACAATCTGTGCCTTTTGCAACTCGCTGATAGCTTTGGCATTGCTTAACCAGAGATCGGCGCACGGTAATGGCTGCCCAGTTTGCGACAACACATCGCCAATCAACGGCCAGCCAAGAGTCTGCGCCCACAGAGCAACCTTTTTGCCCTCTTCCGCACTCATACGCCCGGCAACCACCACGCCGCGCTTTTGCCGCCAGAAGAACCAGTCGCGCTGTTTTTCGCTCTCCAGACGAGGCGCCTCGCGTAGCCACGGTTTATCATCCTGCCACCAGTCGCCCAGACGTTGTTGCCACGCGAGCCCGGTATCGTCCATCTCGCCATACAACGGTTCTGCAAACGGACAGTTGATATGTACCCCGCCCGCATGCAGCGTACCGAGAGCGTGGTCGATGGTGGATACCAGCCAACGCGCAGGAATATCCTGAGTCGGGCGCGGTAGTGAAATACTATGCGCAGGGTGAGAAGCGAACATACCCGGCTGACGAATCGCCTGATTCGCGCCGCAGTCAATGAGTTCCGGCGGGCGATCGGCCGTTAACAGGATCAGTTTTTCTCCGGTTAACCCGGCTTCAATCAACGCCGGATAGAGATTAGCCACCGCAGTACCGGAGGTAACAATCACCGCCACCGGCTGTTTGCTGACCTTCGCCAACCCCAGCGCCATATGCCCCAGACCACGCTCATCAAAATGGGTATGGTGAATAAAAGCGGAATTTTCCGCTGCCGCTAACGTTAACGGCGTAGAACGAGAACCAGGAGCGATGCAGACGTGTCTTACGCCGTGACGTGTTAATGCTTCCAGAATGACCGCCGCCCAGCGTCGGTTAAATGCGCTTACTGACATGAGTTTGTCCGGTATCAATATTGCGGCTAAGTATAAGGAGCTACAAAAATAGATTATTGATATGAATCGGTAATGATGCGACTCATTACTGTTCTATTTGTAATAAAGTGCGCAGCCCTGCCGCTTTGTTGTCGATTTCCTGCCACTCTTGCTCAGGATCTGAGCCTCGGACAATGCCTGCTCCGGCATACAGCCGCACGACATTGCCGCTGATTTTCGCCGAGCGCAGGGAAACGCAGAATTCACTTTGTTGTGTAGAGAGATAGCCAGCAGACCCCGCATACCATTCACGTGTAAACGGTTCATGCTGCGCGATAAATTGCCGCGCCAGATCGCGAGGTAACCCCGCTACCGCCGCCGTTGGCTGCAACTGGTGCAAGCAGACAACATCATCTGCTTTATTGAGAGAAGTCCAGATACAGCGACGCAGATGCTGCACTTTACGCAGACGAAGCACCTGCGGCGGTAACACATCCAGCGCCTGAGTATCAGCCTGTAGCCGCTGGCAGATATCTTCAACTACCAGCATGTTCTCCCGCTGATTTTTATCATCCGCCATCAGCCAGTCACCCAGCTTCTGCGCCTGTTTATCATCGGGATGATTCGCCACCGTTCCCGCCAGTGCTTCAGTGCGCAATGCGGCGTCGCGCCGCCGCCATAGTCGCTCTGGCGAGGAACCCAGAAATGCGCTTTCACCATCAAAAGCCATAAAGAAATGATAGCAGTTCAGATTGAGCCGACGGCTGGCAGCCATCATTGCCGCAGCGTTAACCGGGCTTGTAAAATGCAAATCGGTCGCCCGCGCCAGCACGACTTTATCCAGTTCACCTTCCGCTATCGTTTCGGTCGCCAGCTTAACTAACCGTGTCCAACCCGCTTTATCAGGCCAGTGATTTTCTTGTGTAGTGGTTAAATGCAGCGCAGGTAAAGGTTTAATATTCGCCAGAGTAGTGATTAATTCTTTTGCCTGATTTGCATCGTGCTGGAGAGAGCTTTCGCTGAAAAGAGTCAAACGAAGCGTGGCTTTACCGGCGCAGCGCCGCCATTCCAGACGTGGCAGAAGTAAGTTACCTTGTGACGGATCAAAAGAATTTAGCCCCCAAATGCGTAAATCGGTGTGCTCCGGGTACTGGCGAAGAAAACGTTGCGCCTCATCAAGTGAATGAAAATTAACTAACGCGCCCAACACAGCGGCTTCTTCATCGCCATTGCGTTGTTGCCAGTAAAATTGCGGATACGTCTGCTGACAGGCCAGCCAGCTTAAGGCATCGAAGGCATCATTGAGGGGGAAAGGAATATCGAAAACCCGAATGCCGGGTGTCGCTGGAACCGTTTGCGACAAATGGCGCAATAAATTTTCCAGCGCCGTAGTGAGTGATTGCACGCGGACCTCTCCCTGTTAAAAGCCTCACATTATACGGGGTACTCCACAAAAAATGCAGTACCCCAGTTTGGTGAGGTTTTTAACGGCGTGCCAGCAACAATCCTAATACCAGCCCAACCGCAGCCCCCACGCCAATCCCCTGCCAGGGTTTTTCATGTACGTAGTCGTCGGCACGATACACCACCTGTTTCGCCCGATAATAATAGCTATCTGAAGCCTGACCTACCCGTTTTTTCACATCATCCAGCGCCTTTTCTGCACGCGCCTTTAGCTCAACATATTTTTGATCGGCGGGATCGCCAGAGGAGCGAAGCACCTCTTCCAGTGTTTCACTCAACAACGTCAGGTCGTCATCGATATGTGTATCACCAAATTGATTAGACATCTCATCCTCCATTTGCATAAAACCTGCCACTAACTATAGACAACAGTTATCGATTACGCCTGAATGACTTCGCGCGCCATCCCGATATGCGCAATACCGTCCTCTTCATAAATATCGCTAACCGGAGTAAAGCCAAAACGACGGTAAAAACGTTGCAGATGCGCCTGTGCGCCAAGATAGATGGGTTTATCGGGCCAGTGGCGAGCGCATGAATCAAGTGTTTTACTCATCAACTGCTGACCGAGTTTCTCACCCCGTAAAGCTTCACTGACTACCACCCGACCAATCACGACAGGTTCAAGCTCATCATCGCTTTTCAGGATCCTCGCATATGCCACCAGTTCTCCATTGTGCCAGCCAAGAATGTGACGGTTTTCCCCCACCAGATCGTCGCTATCAACATCCAGATAAGGGCAATTCTGCTCAACGACAAATACTGCGCAACGCAGTTGTAATAGGGCATAAAGCTGAGAAACTGATAATTCTGAGTGATGAAGATCCTGCCAGTCGATCATGATGCGCTCCTTTTGGTTGTATGCCTTATACTAGCCGGAATATTTTCAGCAGCGTGATGAACTCATGGAATTAATTTTTTTAGGTACTTCAGCGGGCGTGCCGACCCGAACGCGTAATGTCACGGCGATATTGCTAAATCTGCAACATCCAACACAAGCAGGGCTTTGGTTATTTGACTGCGGTGAAGGTACTCAGCACCAGCTACTCCACACGGCATTTAATCCTGGCAAACTGGAGCGCATCTTTATTAGCCATCTTCATGGCGATCATCTTTTCGGCTTGCCTGGTTTACTCTGTAGCCGCTCGATGGCTGGCAATGCACAACCGCTTTCGATTTATGGGCCGAAAGGGATTCGGGAGTTTGTTGAAACTGCACTCCGCCTGAGCGGCTCGTGGACGGATTATCCTCTGGAGATTGTTGAAATTAGCGCAGGTGAAATTCTTGATGATGGTCTGCGCAAAGTAACCGCATATCCACTGGAACATCCGCTGGAATGTTACGGCTATCGCGTAGAAGAACATGATAAACCTGGCGCGTTGAATGCCCAGGCCTTAAAGGCGGCGGGCGTGCCACCTGGCCCTCTGTTTCAGGGATTAAAAGCAGGCAAAACGATCACGCTGGAAGACGGTCGACAGATTAATGGCGCTGATTACGTATCAGCGCCTACACCAGGTAAAGCAATCGCCATTTTCGGCGATACTGCCCCTTGCACAGCAGCACTGGAGCTGGCTAAAGGCGTGGACGTGATGGTTCATGAAGCAACACTCAATATGGAGATGGAAGCCAAAGCGAACAGTCGGGGGCACAGTTCGACCCGCCAGGCGGCGACGCTGGCCCGTGATGCTGGTGTATGTAAGCTGATAATTACCCACGTCAGCTCGCGCTATGATGACAAAGGATGCCAGCATTTATTACGCGAGTGTCGGTCGATTTTCCCGGCAACAGAGCTGGCGGAAGATTTCGCGGTGTTCACCGTATAATCTTGCAGCTAACTGATAACAGCACAAAACAGGCAACCAAAACCATTATCAAGCATCCAGCACGGCCAATCTGCTATATTGCTGACTGGCCAGATATTTTTCACCTGAATATTGGCTAACGTCTACTATCCATCAGTCCTTCCGCCAGCCCGACCAGTCGAATAAATTCTGCCCGGTAGCCCTGTTGATCCTGCCCTTTTGCCTGCTGCGCCCACTGTTTGATTTGTTGCCAGGAGGTATCGTTCAAATATTCGGAACCACGTAACTTTTGCCCATATGCAGCTACTGCTGCACGAAAAAGCATATCTTCTGAAGCAATATTAATCGTGGGGGCCAGTGGGAATTCAGCTAACTGACTTTCTTTTCCCTGCGGGGATTTCCAGCGTAATTTTAGCCAGGCTAACTCTTTCTCTTTGCCCGACTTTATAGGCGTCTTCTCCGACGTGTAGCATAATTTATCTACCGCCGCTTTTTGTCCGTTGAGTGTTAATTCAAACAACAAAGTTATATGTTTACCTGCGCCAATATCGCCAGCATCAACGTTGTCGTTATTAAAATCCTCTGCCTGCAGTTGGCGCTTTTCATAACCAATCTGACGGTATTCCGTCACCCACGCAGGGTTAAACTCAATCTGCGCTTTAACATCTTTTGCCACGGTAACTAACGTCTGATGCATTTCGCTGTTTAACACTTTCTGCGCTTCAGAGAGGGTATCAATGTAGCTGTAATTACCGTTGCCAACATCGGCAATTCTCACCATCATTGCCTCATTGTAATTATCCCTTCCAACACCCAGCGTCGATAGAGTAACACCAGACTCCCGCTGTTTTTTCACCATTGATTCAATCGATTTTGGATCGTCAATACCAACGTTAAAATCTCCGTCAGTTGCTAATAAAATACGATTGACGCCACCTTTAATAAACCCCTTCGCTGCCTGCTGATAAGCCATCTCCAGCCCGGCGTCGCCATTAGTACTGCCTCTGGCATTCAGCGAATCAATAGCAGCATTGATTTCATCTTTATGATTCCCGGAGGTAGAAGGCAACGCAATACGGGAGTCACCGGCATAGGTCACGATAGAAATGTTGTCCTGCTCACGGAATTCTTTAACCAGCAATTTCAAAGAAGACTGAATTAGAGGTAAGCGTTCATCAGAATACATTGACCCCGACGTGTCGATAAGGAAGACCAGATTAGAAGCAGGCAGCGCTTCACTTTTGAGATCCTGCGCCAGAATATCCACTTTCAGTAAGGTACGCTGCTCATTCCATGGCGCTGGCGCCAGTTCATAGCGCATAGCGAAAGGTATTGGCTTAGAAGCCGGAATAGATTGTTTGTCATTAATAACCCAGTCCGACGGAAAGTAATTCACCATCTCCTCCACCCGCACTGCGTCTGGCGGAGGTAACTGCCCCTGATTGAGAAAACGGCGCACATTCGCATAACTGCCGGTGTCAACATCAAGACTAAATGTCGCCAACGGGGTTTGCGCTACCTGCTTAACTGGGTTGTCATCAAACTGCTGGTAGCGGGCGGTTCCTGGATTTGATATACGCGTAGCTTTTGCTTTGGCCACACTTTCATATGCTGGCGCTGCCTGCAATTGTCCCTGTAAAGCTTGTTGATCTGTGTATTGTTGCGTTTCATTTTGTGTCGTTTCGGCTAAAATTTTTGTTTTCGCATCTGCGGCCGCTTTGGCTTCGGAGGCTCTTTGCTCCGCCACTTTTGTTGCAGCTTGTTGCGCGGCATATGCTTGCTGGTCTGTGGATGTACTGGATTGTTGTTGCTGATTTTCCTGATCATCAGGTTCCTGCCCGCATCCTGTCAAAATCAAACCGCCGATAAGCAGCATAATTATATTTTTATTTCTCATATAAATTCCTTTTAAAAAGACGCATACCTTGTCGTAGAATATGTCTTTTATATACCTCTGTCAGTATGAATGAAATACATCACTGGCACTCATCATGAACAATGATAAAAAAACATATTTCATTAATAATTCATATATGAAAAGAATCATTCCTCTCTGCGCTATATTGCTAATATTTTTTCTTCCCTTACTTGTTTTATATCAACCTTACGTCAGCGCATTCCCTCCTTCACCGCAACACGCAAACCCTGAGCGGCTAGAAAAAATAGTACGCTATCTTTCACAAACTGAGTATCCACGCAGTGCCGACCATATTGATAAACTGAATATGTCTGCCAGCTATATTAAAAATATTTTCACAGAAAGCGGGGCAATAGTTACCGAACAAAGGGTTCCCATTATTGATGGGCCTTACAAAAATATTATTGCTGATTATGGCCCACAGGATGGACCGCTGATTATTATTGGTGCGCACTATGATTCCGCAACCAGTGATGAAAATGATCAATTAATCTATACGCCAGGCGCGGACGATAACGCCAGCGGCGTGGCAGGCTTACTGGAACTGGCACGTTTGTTACAGCAACAAGCGCCAAAAACAGGTATCCAACTGGTCGCCTATGCCTCAGAAGAACCGCCCTTCTTCCGTAGCGATGAAATGGGAAGCGCGGTTCACGCGGCTTCGCTTAATCGCCTTGTAAAATTAATGATATCCCTGGAGATGATTGGCTATTACGACTCTGCGCCAGGGAGTCAGGATTACCCTTACTCAGCTATGTCCTGGCTTTATCCCGATCGTGGTGACTTCGTGGCTGTGGTTGGGCGTATGCAAGATATCAGCGCCGTTCGTCAGGTAAAAGCCGCACTGTTATCGGTAAAAGATCTGTCTGTTTATTCCATTAATGCGCCTGGTTTTATTCCCGGTATCGATTTCTCAGACCATCTCAATTACTGGCAGAAAGATATTCCCGCCGTCATGATTACAGACACTGCGTTTTATCGAAATAAACAATATCACCAATCTGGCGATACAGCAGACAGACTCAATTACCAGAAAATGGCGCAGGTAATTGATGGCGTTATTAGCTTGTTGCACAACAGTAAATAATAAAAATTTCTCGAGACAGCTCCAGAAAAACGACTGCCGTAATTTTATTTTGCAATATCTGATTTAAGATGCGAAGAATAAAATTCAACGGAGGAAAAACAAATGGGAATGATTGGCTATTTTGCGGAAATTAATTCAGAAAAGATTAACCAACTGCTTGAATCTGCTGAAAAACCCTTGATGGACAATATTCATGATACGCTTTCAGGATTGCGGCGACTGGATATTGATAAACGCTGGGATTTTTTACATTTTGGCCTGACAGGCACCTCTGCTTTTGATCCAGCGAAGAATGATCCGCTGAGTCGTGCTGTACTCGGTGAACACAGCCTCGAAGATGGCATAGATGGTTTCCTGGGATTAACCTGGAATCAGGAGTTAGCCGCCACCATCGAACGCCTGGAGGCACTTGACCGGAATGTGCTGCGTAAACAGTTTTCCATTAAGCGACTCAATGAAATGGAGATTTATCCGGGGGTAACCTTTTCAGAAGAGTTAGAGGGGCAACTCTTTGCCTCAATCATGCTTGATATGGAAAAGCTGATTAGCGCGTACAGACGTATGCTGCGACAGGGGAATCATGCGCTGACGGTAATTGTTGGGTGATGGCTGCGTGCAATAAAAAACCGCCGAACATGTCGGCGGCTTTCTGACTGACGAATTGACTGCTTACATCAGCGGCATTGCTAACCGCACAATGCTAATCAGCGGTTGTGGCCATACGCCCAGCACCAGTACCAACAGTGCGGAGATCAATACCACGATACCGCCTGCGCTGTACTGCCAGTTAGACGGCGCATCACGATTTGGTTGCTCCGAACCATGAAGATAGAGGCTCACCGCCACGCGCAGGTAGTAGTAGAGGCCGATTGCCGAACCGACAACCACCGCCCCCACCAGCCACCAAAGGTGAGCCTGGACACCGACTGCCAGCACGTAGAACTTACCGATAAAGCCCAGCGTCATTGGGATACCGGCCAGTGACAGCATCATCACCGTCATTACTGCCGCGAGAACAGGACGATGCCAGAACAGGCCACGGTAAGAGTACAGAGAATCAGCATCCGGGCCGCGATATGGACTGGACATCAGGCTGACTACACCGAACGCGCCAAGGCTGCTGAACAGATAACCAGCGAGGTAAACCCCTACCGCTTCCATCGACATCTCGCCAGTTTGCAGCGCAATCAGCGCCACCAGCAGATAGCCGAGGTGAGAGATAGATGAGTAACCGAGCAGACGTTTGATATTGGTCTGGCTCAGCGCCATCAGGTTACCGAAGATGATGGAGGCAAAGGCGATAATCGCCAGCACTACGCGAATCGCTTCACTGTCACCCACCGGTGCGTAAAGGAACAAACGCATCACCACGCCGAAGATAGCGATTTTGCTCGCCGTCGCCAGGAAAGTGGAAACCGGCGCAGGCGCGCCCTGGTATACGTCTGGCGTCCACAGGTGGAACGGAACCAGAGAGAGTTTGAAGCCGAGGCCAACAATCATCAGGCCGAAACCTGCCAGCAACAGCGGCTCGTTGAGCATACCGTCGCCGAGGTTTTTACCCAGTGCGACAAACGACAGGTCGCCAGACTGCGCATACACCAGCGCCATACCGAACAGCAGGAAAGAAGACGCTGCGGCAGAAAGGATGGTGTATTTGATACTGGCTTCCAGCGAACGTTTCTGGCGGAAAGCGTAACCGACCAGGCCAAACAGCGGCAAAGAGATCAGTTCGATACCGAGGAACAGAGACGCCAGATGGTTGGCATTCGCCAGCAGGATCCCGCCCAGCGCGGCAATTAACACCAACAGGTAGAACTCATCCTTGTTGTCGTTATAGCCTTCAAGCCACGGGTAGGCGAAAGTACAGGTGGCGAGGCTCGCCAACAGGACCAGCCCGGTATAAAGCATGGCGAAACCATCAACGCGCATCAGCGGCGTAACGTCTATAGCGCCCGCCTGGCCGACAAACCAAAGCGAGACCAGCGCCGCGTTAAGCCCAATAACCGAGAGCGTAGCGTTGAGGAAATGATTGCGTCGCCACGCAATGGAGAGCATCACAACCACCACCGTCAAGCCGACGATCAGCAACGGTAGCAGTGCGATCAGGTTTTGTGGAGTTATTGTCATGGCGATTTACGGCCTTGTAGTAGTAACGGAATTAACAAACCACTGCTGGATATTGCCAATCGCGGAGTGCGAGGTATCCAGAATCGGCTGCGGATAGAAGCCCAGCAGTACCAGCAGCACCACCAGCAACAGGATCATAAACAGCTCACGCAGCGACATCCCTGGCAGTTCCTGGCTGGCAATCTGGCTTTTCGCTTTACCGAAGTAAGCACGATGCAGCATCGCCAGCGAATAAACAGATGCAAAGACCAGCCCAAAGGTAGAGATTACGGTAATCATCGGGACAATCTGGAAGCTGCCAAACAGAATCATAAATTCGCCGACGAAGTTACCGGTACCTGGCATCCCAAGCGTTGCCACCGCAAAGAACAGCGACAGTGCTGGCAGCCATTTCATCTTGCTCCACAGACCGCCCATCATGCGCATGTCGCGGGTATGGATACGTTCATAAAGCTGACCGCAGAGAATAAACAGACCCGCCGCCGACAAGCCGTGAGCAATCATCTGAATAACCGCGCCCTGGTAGGCCAACTGGCTGCCGGTGTAGATAGCAATCAGCACGAAGCCCATGTGGGAAACCGAGGTGTAGGCGATCAGACGTTTGATATCGGTCTGGGCGAAGGCCATCCACGCACCGTAGAAGATGCCGATAACACCCAGCCACATGGCGATTGGCGCAAACTCTGCCGACGCGTTCGGGAACAGCGGCAGGGAGAAACGCAGCAGACCGTAAGCGGCAGTTTTCAGCAAGATCCCCGCGAGGTCAACGGAACCGGCGGTCGGTGCCTGGGAGTGCGCATCCGGTAACCAGCCATGCAGCGGAACCACCGGCATTTTCACCGCAAATGCGATGAAGAAGCCCAGCATCAACAGATATTCCACACCACTGGACATTGGCGTATTTAGCAGCTCTTCATAGTTGAAGGTCCAGACGCCGGTCGCATTGTAGTGAACGAAAACCAGCGCCAGGATGGCGATCAACATCACCAGACCACTCGCCTGGGTGTAAATGAAGAACTTGGTTGCCGCCGTGATACGCGTTTTACCGTCAGAGGCTTTATGCCCCCACAGTGCGATCAGGAAGTACATCGGCACCAGCATCATTTCCCAGAAGAAGAAGAACAGGAACATGTCGATGGCAAGGAACACGCCGATAACGCCGCCCAGGATCCACATCAGGTTGAGGTGGAAGAAGCCCTGATATTTTTCGATCTCTTTCCACGAACAGAGTACCGCCAGCACACCGAGCAGACCGGTCAGCACGACCATCAGCAACGACAGACCGTCAATGGCGAGATGAATAGAGATACCAAAACGCGGGATCCACGGCATGTCGAATTCAGACTGCCACTGCGGAATTCCGGCGGATTGCGTCAGTGAATAACCGCCCTGCAACCACAGTTGCAGCGACAGCGCCAGCGTCAATCCCATGGTTACCAGCGCTATCCAGCGCGGCACCTTGACGCCAAAGCGTTCGGTCTGCCAGCACAGGAAGCCGCCGATAAAGGGAATCAATATTAGCCAGGGTAGTAACATGGCGATCTTTATTCCTTGTAAAAGTCCCGTCAGGACCGGATTTTCAACGAATTCTCACGACAGAAAATTCTCTTCGGATTGCGGTTGTAGTGCCGGATGCGCCGCGAAAGCAGCTTATCCGACCTACGTTCTTATATGCCCAGGGGCAAGCCCACAATCCTTAACTCAACGCAGTACCATCAACAGTGCCAGCACCACGACCGCACCGATGCTCATGGATGCCACATACCAGCGCAGGTAGCCATTCTCACTGAGCAGCAAACCTTTACCCGCAAAGCGTGAGAGGATCGCCGGAATGTTCATCATCGCGTTCAGCGGATCGCGCTTCAGCAGCCAGGCGATACCCAGGAACGGTTTGACGAACACTTTGTCGTACAGCCAGTCGAAGCCCCAGGCGTTGTACCACCAGGTCCCCAGCAGACGGCCCGGCGCACTGTTGGCGATGGAGGTCACCAGCGTACGTTTACCCAGCCACAGCCAGGCGGCCAGCAGAATGCCGACTACCGCAACCACGCCAGAAGTAATTTCCAGGGTCAACATGCTGCCGTGCACCAACTCCGTCGTTTGCGGAAGCACGCCCTGCAGCGGCGGTACAATCAGTGCGCCAACGAAGGTGGAAAGGATCAGCAGCACAATCAACGGCAGGCTGTGGGTAATTCCTTTCACGGCGTGAGCATGAATTTGTTCTTTTCCGTGGAAGACGATGAAAATCATACGGAAGGTGTAGAGCGAGGTCATAAACGCACCGACCAGACCTGCCACCATCAGATTGATATGACCATTCGCCATCGCACCCGCGAGGATCTCATCCTTACTGAAGAAGCCCGCAGTGACCAGCGGCAGTGCCGACAGTGCTGCGCCACCCACCAGGAAGCAGAGATAAACCAGCGGAATAGATTTACGCAGACCGCCCATCTTGAAGATGTTCTGTTCGTGATGGCAGGCCAGAATGACGGAACCGGATGCCAGGAACAGCAGCGCTTTAAAGAACGCGTGGGTCATCAAGTGGAAAATCGCCGCATCCCATGCCTGCACGCCAAGCGCGAGGAACATGTAGCCAATCTGGCTCATGGTAGAGTAAGCGAGAACACGTTTGATGTCGGTCTGTACCAGCGCGGCAAAACCGGCCAGCAGCAGCGTAACCGCCCCAACAATGCCCACCAGATGCAGAATTTCCGGCGTCATCAGGAACAGGCCGTGGGTACGGGCGATCAGGTAGACACCCGCGGTTACCATCGTTGCGGCGTGGATCAGCGCGGAGACAGGCGTCGGGCCAGCCATCGCGTCAGCAAGCCATGTCTGCAACGGCAACTGCGCAGATTTACCGACCGCACCGCCCAGCAGCATCAGCGTCGCCCACATCAGCATGTTATTGCCGTCAGCAAAGTGCGCAGGCGCCAGTTCCACCATTTCGCGGAAATTCAGCGTACCCAGCTCGTTGTAGAGAATGAACAGCGCGAAAGCGAGGAACACGTCACCCACACGGGTCACGACGAACGCTTTCATTGCCGCTGCGCCATTCTTCGGATCGGTGTAATAGAAACCGATCAGCAGATAGGAGCACAGGCCCACGCCTTCCCAGCCGAGGTACATCAACAGTAGGTTATCGGCGAGAACCAGAACGACCATGCTGGCGATGAACAGGTTGGTGTAAGCGAAGAAGCGAGAGTAGCCCTCTTCTCCGCGCATATACCAGGAGGCATACATGTGAATAAGGAAACCCACACCAGTGACCACTGAGAGCATGGTCAGCGACAGGCCGTCCAGCACCAGATTGAAACCGATGTTAAAGTCGCCTACCGACATCCACGTCCACAGCGGCTGGCTGTATGCCTGCTCACCGTTAGCGAAGAAGTCAACGCCGATAAAGGCGGTTACCAGCGCCGCCAGGCCCACAGAGCCAACGCCGACGATCGCCGAGACGTTTTCAGACCAGCGCCCACGGGAGAACGCCAGCAGGACGAAGCCAATCAATGGCAAAATAATGGTTAAGGCAAGCATGTTCATCCGCGCATCTCACTTACTGAATCGATGTTCAGGTTCTGGCGACGACGGTGAAGTTGCAGCAGCAGCGCAAGGCCGATACTCGCTTCCGCCGCCGCGAGGCTGATGGCGAGAATGTACATCACCTGACCGTCGGTCTGGCCCCAGTAGCTTCCGGCGACCACAAAGGCCAGCGCGGAGGCGTTAATCATGATTTCCAGACCAATCAGCATAAACAGCAGATTGCGACGGATAACCAGACCGGTTAAGCCAAGAACGAATAGGATTGCCGCGAGGATCAGTCCATGTTGTAAGGGGATCATGCGTGCTCCTCCGTTTTTCTTTTCGCGCTGTCGTCTTTACGATTGCTCAGCACTTCACCCGCACGCTCTTCACGACCGACGTGGAAGGCCACAACCAGACCCGCGAGCAGCAGCATAGAAGCCAGTTCCACCGCCAGTACGTAAGGCCCGAACAGCGTAATACCCACTGCTTTAGCACTGATTGGCGTACCGTCGATACCCTGATCGTTAACACCGAGAATGGCGTAAACAATCACCACCAGCATGATGGCCGACAAAATTGCCGGACCAATCCACACCTGCGGTTTCAGCCACTGGCGTTCCTGTTCGATTTCCGAACCGCCCAGGTTGAGCATCATCACCACGAACACGAACAGCACCATAATGGCACCCGCATAGACGATAATTTCCAGCGCACCGGCGAAGTAAGCGCCCAGTGAGAAGAACACCCCAGAGATCGCCAGCAGCGAAATAATCAGGTACAGCAGCGCGTGTACCGGATTGGTATGAGTGATCACTCGCAAGGTCGCAAGTATGGCTATCAGGCCACAGATATAAAAAGCGAACTCCATTGCCCCTCTCCTTACGGTAACAGGCTCTTGACGTCGATAGGCTTGGCTTCGTTCTCTGCTTCGCCCTTATCTTTGCCGTCGATTGCCATACCTGCCATCCGGTAGAAGTTATATTCCGGGTATTTGCCCGGACCGGAGATCAGCAGATCCTCTTTCTCGTAAACCAGATCCTGGCGCTTGTATTCCCCCATTTCGAAATCCGGGGTTAACTGGATCGCCGTGGTCGGACAGGCTTCTTCGCACAGACCACAGAAAATGCAGCGTGAGAAGTTGATGCGGAAAAATTCCGGGTACCAGCGACCGTCTTTGGTTTCTGCTTTTTGCAGCGAGATACAGCCGACCGGGCAGGCTACCGCGCAGAGGTTACAGGCTACGCAACGCTCTTCGCCGTCCGGGTCGCGGGTCAGAACGATACGACCACGATAACGGGGCGGCAGATAGACCGGCTCTTCCGGGTACATTCGCGTTTCGCGTTTGGCGAACGCGTGCAGGCCGATCATCCAGATACTACGAACCTGGGTGCCGAAACCTACTAACAATTCTTTTAAGGTCATGGTCTTATTGCCCCTTATTGCGCCTGCCAGAGAATGACAGCCGCCGTTACCAGCAAGTTGATCAGCGTCAGCGGCAGGCAGATTTTCCAGCCGAAGGACATTACCTGGTCATAACGCGGACGCGGTAACGACGCACGAATCAAAATGAACATCATCATAAAGAACGCGGTTTTCAGCGCGAACCAGATGAATGGCGGTAACAACGGGCCTTGCCAGCCACCGAAGAACAACGTCACCATCAGTGCGGAGATGGTCACAATCCCGATGTATTCGCCCACGAAGAACAGACCGAACTTCATACCGGAATACTCAATGTGGTAACCATCCGCCAGTTCCTGCTCGGCTTCCGGCTGGTCAAACGGGTGACGGTGACACACCGCCACGCCCGCGATGGCAAAGGTAATAAAACCAAAGAATTGCGGGATGACGTTCCACACATGCGCCTGGCTGTTGACGATGTCGGTCATGTTGAATGAACCGGCCTGCGCCACCACGCCCATCAGGGAAAGCCCGAGGAACACTTCGTAGCTCAGGGTCTGCGCGGAAGCACGCATCGCCCCCAGCAGCGAGTATTTGTTGTTACTTGACCAGCCCGCAAACAGCACCGCGTAAACCGCCAGACCTGCCATCATCAGGAAGAACAAAATCCCGATGTTCAGGTCGGCAACCACCCAACCCGGACTGACTGGCACAATTGCAAAGGCCAGCAGCAGCGAGGTAAAGGCAATCATCGGTGCCAGGGTAAAGATGACGCGATCCGAGAATTTCGGGATCCAGTCTTCTTTAAAGAACATTTTGATCATGTCCGCAACCAGCTGGAGCGAACCGCCCCAGCCAACACGGTTAGGTCCGTAACGGTTCTGGAACAGACCCAGCAGGCGACGTTCGCCAAAGCTCATGAATGCCCCACAGGTGACAACCACCAGCAGGATCACCACCGCTTTGAGGATGGTCAGCAGGATCTCAATCAGTTCCGGTGATATCCAACTCATTGTTGTGCCTCCTTGAGATCCTCAAGATGCGCGCCAGCCAGCACCGGAGCAATGCCGGACATCCCCATCGGCAAGCCCACCTGCCCTGCCGTCAACCTTTCGGCGATTTCAACCGGTAGCGTGACCGTGTTGCCATCGTAGCTAAAGGAGACGCGTGTACCCGCGTTCACACCCAACTTCGCGGCATCCGCCGGGTTGAGTTTGATGTACGGCTGCGGCATACGGCTCTGGAAGACCGGAGCACGCTGTGACAGTTCATCGCTGCCAAACAGGTGGTAATACGGCGCGATACGCCATTTCCCTGCCTGCGGCTGGAAGCGTGCCGGTACGCTGGTGAAGTAATCCAGACCGTTTTCGCTGGTTTCAAACAGACGCACGCCTGGATCGCCAAAACGCAGTTTGCCGCCCACTTCGTCCTGGAATTTGTTCCACGCCTGCGGGGAGTTCCAGCCTGGCGCCCAGGCAAACGGCACTTGCGAACGGTGCGCGGTCGGCTGGTTGTTACCTTCCATCGAGAAGGTAAACATGGTGTCAATATCCTGCGGCTGACGCGGCTCATGAACGCTGATATTGGCGCGCATGGCGGTACGACCGCTATAGCGATGCGGTTCACGGGCCAGTTTCTGCCCACAAATACGGAATGTCGCATCCGGCGCAGCATCTTTGATACCTGCCAGTTCCGGGATTTTCGCCACAACAGCGTCAATCACATGGTCGAGCTGCGTCCAGTCAACTTCACGGCTCAGCAGGGTGCTGTGCAGCGAGTGTAACCAGCGCCAGCTTTCCAGCATGACAGTTTTACTGTCGTAATAGGCCGGATCGTAAACCTGGAAGAAACGTTGGGCGCGGCCTTCGTTGTTGATCACCGTACCGTCGCTTTCAGCAAAGCTGGCGGCGGAAAGCACCAGATGAGCGTTTTCCATAATTGCCGTGCGCTGATGGTCAACCACCATCACCAGCGGCGCTTTCGCCAGCGCAGCATTCACGCGGGTAGCGGAAGCGTGACGATGCAGATCGTTTTCCAGCACCACCACCGCGTCGGCGCGCCCGGTTTCCAGTTCGGTTAACGCTTCTTCCAGCGATCCACCGCCCATAATGCCCAGCCCCATGCTGTTGACAGAGCGGGCAATCATGGTGATACCGACGTCAGCGCCGCGACCTTTCAGGGCTTTCGCCACGTTAGCCGCAGCCTGAATCACTTCAGCGCTACCAGCGTTCGTCCCGGAGATAATCAACGGTTTCTTCGCACCAGCCAGTGCCTGCACGATGACGTCGATTTTGCTTTGCAGCTCAGGCTCTATGCCGTCAACTGCCGGTGCGGAGTTGTCCAGCGCATGGGCGATGGCAAAACCTAAACGCGCCTGATCTTCAACCGGTGCGCGGTAAGTCCACGCCGCGATATCATCCAGACGGGTGTCATCAACGTTGGTAACAAACAGCGGATGCTTCGCACGTTGACCGATGTTGAGGATTGCCGCAATCTGCCAGTCAGCCACTTTCTGTGCTGCCGCCATTTCGCGCGCTTTACCTTTCACCGCCTGACGCACTGCCAGCGCGACGCGCGCGCCGGTCTGGGTAACGTCTTCGCCCAGCACCAGTACCGCATCGTAAGATTCGATTTCGCGCAGAGCCGGCGTATAAATGCCGCCTTCGCGCAGAACTTTCAGCGCCAGTTGCAGACGTTCCTGCTCACCGTGAGCGATACCGGTATAGAAGTTTTCTTCGCCCACCAGCTCACGCAGCGCAAAGTTGCTTTCCACGCTGGCACGCGGAGAACCAATACCGATCACTTTCTTCGACTGACGCAGAATATCTGCTGCGCCCTGCATTGCCTGTTCGGCGTTGAGGGTAATGAAATCATCGCCACGACGCTGTACTGGCTGACGCGGACGATCTTTCAGGTTGACGTAACCGTAACCGAAACGACCACGGTCGCAGAGGAAGTAGTGGTTTACCGTACCGTTGTAACGGTTTTCGATACGACGCAGTTCGCCATAACGCTCGCCGGGGCTGATGTTACAGCCGATGGAACATTGCTGGCAGATGCTCGGCGCAAACTGCATATCCCATTTACGGTTGTAACGCTCGGAGTGCGTTTTGTCGGTGAATACGCCGGTCGGGCAAATTTCGACCAGGTTACCGGAAAATTCGCTTTCCAGCGTGCCGTCTTCCGGGCGACCGAAGTAGACGTTGTCGTGCGCACCGTAAACGCCCAGGTCCGTACCGTCAGCGTAATCTTTGTAGTAACGCACGCAGCGGTAGCAGGCGATGCAGCGGTTCATTTCGTGAGAGATGAACGGCCCCAAATCCTGATTACGGTGGGTACGTTTGGTGAAACGGTAGCGACGGAAACTGTGTCCGGTCATCACGGTCATATCCTGAAGGTGGCAGTTACCGCCCTCTTCACATACCGGACAGTCGTGCGGGTGGTTGGTCATTAACCACTCGACCACACTTTCACGGAATTGCTTCGCTTCTTCGTCGTCAATGGAAATAAAGGTGCCATCGGAAGCCGGTGTCATACAGGACATCACCAGGCGACCACGCGTGTCTTCCGCGTTTTGGTATTGCTTTACCGCACACTGGCGGCAAGCACCGACACTTCCCAGCGCCGGATGCCAGCAAAAGTAAGGAATATCAAGGCCCAGAGACAGACAAGCTTCCAGCAGGTTGTCCGCTCCGTTGACCTCGTATTCTTTGCCGTCTACATGAATTGTAGCCATTAGCATGCTTCCAGTTTTCTCGGTCAGGGACCGAGCGTTAATCGAAATTCGGTTACCAGCGCTCTTTCAGCAGGTTCGGCTGAATCCCATTAATCAAATGGGTATTGCTGAACGGCTGTTTGATTCCCGCCTCAAATTCTTCGCGGAAATATTTGATGGCGCTCTGTAACGGCTCCACTGCACCAGGTGCGTGGGCACAGAAGGTTTTACCCGGGCCTAAGAATCGACACAGTTGCTCAAGTGTTTCGATATCGCCCGGCTGACCTTCGCCACGCTCCAGCGCACGCAGAATTTTCACGCTCCATGGCAGACCGTCTCGGCACGGCGTACACCAGCCGCAGGACTCACGGGCGAAAAACTCTTCCAGGTTACGTACCAGCGACACCATGTTGATTTCATGGTCAACCGCCATCGCCAGCGCCGTACCCAGACGGCTTCCCGCTTTACCGATGCTTTCGAATTCCATCGGCAGGTCAAGATGCGCTTCGGTCAGGAAATCGGTGCCCGCACCACCTGGCTGCCAGGCTTTGAATTTCAGGCCGTCACGCATACCACCAGCGTAATCTTCAAGGATTTCACGCGCGGTGGTGCCGAACGGCAGTTCCCACAGGCCCGGATTTTTCACCCGACCGGAGAAGCCCATCAGCTTGGTGCCAGCATCTTTGCTTTTCGAGATGTTCTGATACCACTCCACGCCGTTCGCGAGGATCGCCGGAACGTTGCACAGGGTTTCAACGTTGTTGACGCAGGTCGGTTTACCCCATGCGCCGGAGGTTGCCGGGAATGGCGGCTTCGAGCGCGGGTTAGCGCGACGCCCTTCCAGGGAGTTGATTAACGCTGTTTCTTCACCGCAGATATAGCGCCCTGCCCCGGTATGGACAAACAGCTCGAAATCGAAACCTGTTCCCATAATGTTTTTGCCAAGCAGACCCGCTTCGGTCGCTTCAGCAATGGCACGGCGCAGATTCACTGCCGCTTCAATATATTCGCCACGCAGGAAGATGTAGCCACGATACGCTTTCAGCGCAAACGCAGAAATGAGCATACCTTCCACCAGCAGGTGCGGTAGTTGCTCCATCAGCAGGCGGTCTTTATAGGTGCCCGGCTCCATTTCATCGGCATTACACAGCAGGTAACGGATGTTCATGGATTCGTCTTTCGGCATCAGGCTCCACTTCAGGCCAGTAGAAAAGCCCGCGCCGCCGCGCCCTTTCAGGCCAGAGTCTTTAACCTGATTAACGATTTCGTCAGGAGACAACCCGGTCAGCGCCTTACGCGCGCCTTCGTAACCGTTTTTACTGCGATATTCGTCCAGCCACACTGGCTGTTTGTCATCGCGCAGACGCCAGGTCAGCGGATGCGTTTCGGGAGTACGGATAATGTTTTTCATTTATACCGCTCCAGCAGTTCAGGGATCGCTTCCGGGGTCAGATGCGCGTGAGTATCCTCATCGATCATCATGTTTGGCCCTTTATCGCAGTTCCCCAGGCAGCAGGTTGGCAGCAGCGTAAAGCGACCGTCAAACGTGGTTTGCCCTGGTTTGATATTCAGTTTTTTCTCCAGCGCTGCCTGAATGCCCTGGTAACCGTTGATGTGACAGACCACGCTGTCGCAATAACGGATCACATGGCGGCCTACCGGTTGGCGGAAGATCTGACTGTAGAATGTAGCCACGCCTTCGACATCGCTTGCGGGAATACCCAGAACATCAGCGATCGCGTGGATCGCGCCGTCCGGCACCCAGCCACGCTGCTTCTGAACGATTTTCAGCGCTTCAATGGACGCCGCACGCGGGTCTTCGTAGTGGTGCATCTCGTGCTCAATCGCTTCACGCTCAGCCGCACTCAGCTCAAAAGCCTCGGTTTGTGGTTGTTGATTCTCGTGCATAATTAGCGGTCCACATCTGACATAACAAAATCGATACTGCCCAGATAAACAATCAGGTCAGACACCAGGCTGCCGCGGATCGCCGCCGGAATTTGCTGCAAATGCGCATAACTCGGCGTGCGAATACGGGTGCGATAACTCATGGTGCTGCCGTCGCTGGTCAGGTAGTAACTGTTGATCCCCTTAGTCGCCTCAACCATCTGGAAGGATTCATTGGCAGGCATCACCGGACCCCACGACACTTGCAGGAAGTGGGTGATCAGGGTTTCGATATGTTGCAGCGTGCGCTCTTTCGGCGGCGGCGTGGTCAGCGGGTGATCCGCTTTGAACGGGCCTTCCGGCATGTTGTTGAGGCACTGCTCAAGAATACGCAGACTCTGGCGCAACTCTTCTACTTTCAGCATTACGCGGGTGTAACAGTCAGAAACGCCACCGCCCACCGGAATTTCGAAGTCGAAGTTTTCATAGCCAGAATAAGGACGCGCCTTACGCACGTCGAAGTCGATCCCGGTGGCACGCAGGCCCGCGCCGGTGGTGCCCCACTCCAGGGCCTCTTTCGCGCCGTAAGCGGCAACGCCCTGGGAACGACCTTTCAGAATGGTGTTTTGCAGCGCCGCTTTCTCGTAAGACGCCAGACGTTTCGGCATCCAGTCGAGGAATTCACGCAGCAGACGATCCCAGCCGCGCGGCAGGTCATGCGCTACGCCGCCAATACGGAACCACGCCGGGTGCATACGGAAACCGGTGATCGCTTCCACCAGATCGTAGATTTTCTGACGATCGGTAAAGGCGAAGAACACGGGCGTCATCGCACCGACGTCCTGAATAAAGGTCGAGATATACAGCAGGTGGCTGTTGATGCGGAACAGTTCGGAGAGCATTACGCGAATGACGTTAACGCGATCCGGCACGGTGATCCCGGCCAGTTTCTCTACCGCCAGAACGTACGGCATTTCGTTAACGCAGCCGCCGAGGTATTCGATACGGTCAGTATATGGAATGTAGCTGTGCCAGGACTGGCGCTCACCCATCTTTTCCGCGCCACGGTGGTGGTAACCGATGTCTGGTACGCAGTCGACGATCTCTTCACCGTCGAGTTGCAAAACGATGCGGAAGGCACCGTGTGCCGACGGGTGGTTCGGACCGAGGTTGAGGAACATGAAGTCTTCATTTTCGGTGCCGCGCTTCATCCCCCACTCTTCTGGTTTGAAGGTCAGGGCTTCCATCTCCAGATCCTGTTTGGCCTTAGTCAGCTCAAACGGGTCGAATTCAGTGGCGCGCGCCGGGTAATCTTTACGCAGCGGGTGGCCTTTCCAGGTTTGCGGCATCATGATGCGGCGCAGGTTCGGGTGACCGTCGAAAGTAATGCCAAACAGATCCCAGGTTTCACGCTCATACCAGTTAGCGTTCGGGAACAGTTTGGTGAAGGTCGGTACGTGCAGGTCGTTTTCTGCCAGCGCCACCTTCAGCATGATATCGCGGTTACGATCGATAGAAATCAGATGGTAGAAAACGGAAAAATCCGCGGCAGGTAACCCTTCGCGGTGTGTACGCAGACGTTCGTCCATGCCGTGTAAGTCAAACAGCATGACGTAAGGTTTCGGCAGTTTCTTCAAGAAATCGCCAACTTCCAGTAATTGTTCACGCTTGATCCACACAACGGGAACCCCGGTGCGAGTCGCCTGAACAGTAAAGGCATCCGGCCCAAAACGGTTGCGCAGTTCGCCAATCACCGGATCATCGAGATGATCACGGGTCTGCCAGGCGGGTTCTTGCGCGGTTAAGTCGGTCATATTGTTCACCATTGCAAATGGTCCGTGGTGACTGTCAGCGCAGTAAGCTTCGCGAAATAGATTTAGGAATAAGCGAAGAAAAATCCCTTTGCCGACAGGCGCAAATTAAATCTCGTCAGGTGTACGCAGATTGGTAACGGCAATGCGTTCACCGCGCTTGCGTTCGCGCTCTGACTGCATATTGGCGCGATAGACGCCCTGATCGCCAACCACCCAGGAGAGCGGACGACGTTCTTTGCCGATTGATTCCTGCAACAGCATCAGTGCCTGCATATACGCTTCAGGGCGCGGCGGACAGCCCGGGATATACACATCGACCGGAATGAATTTATCGACGCCCTGCACAACGGAATAAATATCGTACATACCGCCGGAGTTGGCGCAGGCTCCCATTGAGATAACCCATTTTGGTTCCAGCATCTGGTCGTACAGACGCTGAATAACCGGCGCCATTTTGGTAAAACAGGTTCCTGCAACCACCATCAGGTCAGCCTGACGCGGCGAAGCACGCAATACTTCTGCGCCAAAACGCGCCACGTCATGTACCGCGGTAAACGAAGTCACCATCTCAACGTAACAACAGGAAAGACCGAAGTTATACGGCCAAATTGAGTTTTTACGACCCCAGTTAACCATGTCATTGAGCTTGCCCATAAACACGTTTTTGTTAACTTCTTGCTCCAGAGGGTCAGTTACGATCTCCTGCTTTTGCAGGGGGTAACGGTCGTTCTCACCGTTGGGATCTATGCGGGTGAGCGTATAATCCATCTTAATGCCTCGCGGTTAGCGTTGACGATTAGCGATACTGTTCGTTTCCGGGTTCATACGCTCGCGGCGTGAACGCGCGGGCGTCCAGTCCAGCGCGCCAATACGCACCAGATAAACCAGACCTGCCAGTAACACAAAAATAAAAATTGCAGCTTCCACAAAGCCTACCCAGCCGCTTTCGCGGATAGAGGTTGACCATGCGAACAGATACAGCGCTTCAACGTCGAAGATAACGAAGAACATGGCCACCAGATAAAACTTGGCGGACAAGCGTAAGCGGGCGGAGCCGACCGAGTCGATACCTGATTCAAACGGCACGTTTTTCGACCTCGCGCGTGCGCGACCGCCTAAAAACCAACCGCCTACCAGCATCAGGCAACACAGGCCAATGGCAACGATAAGAAAGATAGCGAATGCCCAGTGATGAGCGATGACTTCAGTGGATGTTGACATACTCATTGCTTACTCATCAAAAGTAGCGCCAGATTCACTGCTCTTCACGGCAGATGGACGCCACATCGATTCATGGGGAGGAATAAAAAAAACCTTACAATCACTGTAGAAACTCTTTTATACAGCTAATTGATGTGGTCTTTTACTCCTTTATATAACCTTTTGTCAACTTTAACAAAGGTTTCTTCACATTATTTTACACAATGCCAACAACATTTGCATTTAGTGCTCTTTCATCCCGGATAGTTGACGACTCCAGGAAAATTAGATGTTGTTGAATCGTGTCCGTTGTGAAGCAATGGAAAAAATACGGTTCTATTTTGACAGGAATTTGTGTCGATGCCTCCCCCCAAAAGAGAGTATTTTCTTGATCTGTGACACGCTTTTGTTAATACATAACAAAAATACAGCAATAAATTCACTTATGTTTTAACATTTTTGTAGCAAGAGATTTTTCCAGCCGTTTTTTTGCACAAAACACGATTCAGACGCTGATGGTTGAAAAACGAACACTTTTGAACCATCAGCAATAAGAAACCATAGCTTTTATCCAAAAAAAAGCCACTGATGTTCAAAAAACATCCAGTGGCTTATTTTGTACAAAAACACGAAGAAAAATAACTTACAACCCGTGATTATTCAAAATCACCTTCAATGAGCAGAGAATCATCCCCTTCTTGCGGCGATATAGAGCCGTACTGCCACGGGCTCTGGTAGCTTTCCATTGCCTGATAAATCACCTGTGCCAATTCATTATTGCTTGCCGGGTCATAGCACAACAGATACTCAGTATCTGGCAATGGCGGCAGATCATCTACAGCGCCGAGAACGCGAAGATCGGGACTCATCATCTCTACGGGCCTTGCTGTTACGCCAAGCCCCGCTTTCACGGCAGCCCGCACAGCAGGGAGTGTTGAAGCAACATACGCCAGCCGCCATGGAATATTGGCTTCATTGAGCGTGGCAAGAACCATATCACGGAACGGACTAGGGTCATCCAGCAACACAAGTGGAATGGCTTCGCCTTTTTGCAGAACATATTCTGCTGCACAATACCAATGGGTCGGAGAAGTACGAAGATTCAAAGACTTAAAGTTATCAGGTCGGTGGGTGGTAACAATTAAATCAACTTCCTGAGACTTCAACATTTCTGCCATATATGCATTGCGTTTAACACGAACATCCAACGCAAGCTTCGGATAAACCGAACTAACACGATTTAGCAGGAAAGGTAAGATTGTATCGGCAGATTCATCTGAAGCACCGATAGTTAACACGCCCTGAAGATTGCTGAACATTAATGATGAGCAAGCCTCATCATTAAAACGCAAAATTTTCCTCGCGTAGCCAAGAAGCTGAATGCCATGTTCGGTTAGCAGCTTATTGCGGCCGTGACGCGCAAACAGTTCCTTTCCAACGAGTTGTTCCAGACGCTGCATTTGTTGGCTCACAGCAGACTGAGTGCGGCACACTGCTGCGGCTGCGGCTGCAAACGTGTTCAGATCGGCAACAGCAACAAATGTTCTCAGCAGATCAAGATCGAGGTTAATTATCGGGCGATTTGCACTTATCATATATTATCACTTACTGGCGGCTCATACTGAGCTGGTTAATGCTGTGCACACACAAACAAGCAATTCCATTTGTAATGTGCCTCCCTGGCAGTTTCATCCGTAAGACCGAATGAAAGTTAAAAAGCATATGAGCAGGACTAAAAGAATCTCTCACATTGTTCCGTTATAATGCTTAATGCCACCCAAAGAATATATCTTCTGGATATCACATATCTATTAAGTTACTCACTCTTTTCTATTTATTTCATGGGTGAGTTTGTCTAAATGTAAATGTTGAACCTTATGCCACTGCAGTACGGCAACGCCAACTACGCGTAATCGCGACGCATGAACACTGACGCTAAGCTGGCTTTGGCAGCAGGCCCCGTCATTCGTTGTATCATTTTACCCCAAAACCCTTTTACTTATAAGGGTCATTGCGAATTATCTTATGCAAAGTTATGTTATGTCAGGCAAAGTAATCTCCTATTATTAACAGGCATAACTCAGTCTCTTTGAATATTAAATAATAATTAATTTGCAACTTATGAATTCATTAACCACGCTTATCAATAAGCCTCTCAATGGCGTCTATGCTTTACTTCTGCGATCGCAACTTAGTTTAATATTTCAATAATGACGAAATATCAAGAACAACTTATGTTAATGATTCCGGTAACAAGGACATGTTTTATACAATTATCTTTCAGATGAAAAAACCGCCCCTTAAACCAACAACCAGAATAATCAACTAGCAAAACACAATAATTAAGGATATGCATCTTATTATTTCGCAATAATTAAGTCATAAACAGCATAATTCTGTCGCCATATTCAACAAAATGTTCCTCTGCGGAGCTTCAAAACACTGCGCTGTGGGAGTACATTGTTCTAAGCTGACTTCCACGGCAGGGAGTGGCGATAACAGCGAAAAAGGTCGAGATTCATGTCCCCCATTGAAAAATCCAGCAAACTAGAAAATGTCTGCTATGACATCCGCGGTCCAGTGCTAAAAGAAGCAAAACGCCTGGAAGAAGAAGGTAACAAGGTATTGAAATTGAACATCGGCAACCCTGCCCCGTTCGGTTTCGACGCGCCAGATGAGATCCTCGTCGACGTGATCCGCAATCTGCCCACGGCACAAGGTTATTGCGATTCGAAAGGTCTCTACTCTGCACGTAAAGCGATCATGCAGCACTACCAGGCTCGGGGGATGCGTGATGTTACCGTTGAGGATATTTACATCGGCAATGGTGTATCAGAGCTAATCGTTCAGGCGATGCAAGCGTTACTGAACAGCGGTGATGAAATGTTGGTCCCGGCTCCTGATTATCCGTTATGGACTGCAGCCGTTTCACTCTCCAGCGGTAAAGCTGTGCATTATCTTTGCGACGAGTCTTCTGACTGGTTCCCGGATCTCGATGATATTCGCGCCAAAATTACGCCACGCACGCGCGGGATCGTGATTATCAACCCGAACAACCCAACGGGCGCGGTGTATTCCAAAGAGCTTTTAATGGAGATTGTTGAGATTGCGCGCCAGCATAATCTCATTATCTTCGCTGATGAAATTTACGACAAAATTCTCTATGACGACGCAGAGCATCACTCGATTGCTGCAATGGCGCCAGACCTGCTGACCATCACCTTTAACGGTTTGTCGAAGACCTATCGCGTGGCGGGCTTCCGTCAGGGCTGGATGGTGCTGAACGGACCGAAAAAACACGCTAAAGGATACATCGAGGGTCTTGAGATGCTGGCCTCAATGCGCCTTTGCGCTAACGTTCCGGCACAACACGCAATACAGACCGCGCTGGGCGGCTATCAGAGTATCAGTGAATTTATCATGCCGGGCGGGCGCCTCTATGAACAGCGTAACCGCGCCTGGGAACTGATTAACGATATTCCTGGCGTTTCCTGCGTGAAACCGCGTGGCGCGCTGTATATGTTCCCGAAAATTGACGTCAAACGCTTTAATATTCACGATGACCAAAAAATGGTGCTGGATTTCCTGTTGCAGGAAAAAGTGCTGCTGGTACAGGGAACGGCATTCAACTGGCCATGGCCGGATCACTTCCGTATCGTGACGCTGCCTCGGGTCGATGATATCGAACTGTCCTTAAGTAAATTCGCCCGTTTCCTTTCCGGTTATCATCAGTTGTAATCTTAAATTCACTGCCGGAGATTGCATCTGGCAGTGTTATCCCCCCACAATAACCTCATGATGTCATCACATATAAGGTCACTATGAAGCAGAGCCATTTTTTTGCCCATCTCTCCCGCCTGAAACTCATTAACCGTTGGCCGCTGATGCGTAATGTGCGGACAGAAAATGTGTCTGAACACAGTTTACAGGTGGCGATGGTCGCCCACGCGCTGGCAGCGATTAAAAACCGCAAGTTTGGTGGTCAGGTCAACGCCGAGCGCATCGCTTTGCTGGCGATGTACCACGATGCCTCTGAAGTGCTCACTGGCGATCTCCCCACTCCGGTGAAATATTTCAACTCGCAAATTGCCCAGGAATACAAAGCTATTGAGAAAATCGCCCAACAAAAGCTGGTCGATATGGTTCCAGAAGAGTTACGGGATATCTTTGCACCGCTAATCGATGAACATGCATATAGCGATGAAGAAAAGTCGATTGTTAAACAGGCGGATGCATTGTGTGCCTATCTGAAATGCCTGGAGGAACTCGCCGCCGGGAACAACGAGTTTTTACTGGCAAAAACGCGGCTGGAAGCCACACTTGAAGCTCGTCGGAGCCAGGAGATGGACTACTTTATGGCTGTTTTCGTCCCCAGCTTCCATCTTTCGCTTGATGAGATTAGCCAGGATTCGCCACTGTAAGATGCCGGAACTCGCCGACGTTGGCCTGATAAGACGCGTCAGCGTCGCATCAGGCATCTTGTCAAAATGGAAACAACATCGGAATCATCACCACGCAAACCACCATAACAATAATGGTGAATGGAACCCCCAACTTAACAAAGTCACTGAAGCGGTAATTCCCCGGGCCTAAAACCAACGTGTTAACGGGAGAAGAAACTGGCGTCATAAAGGCAGCGGATGCAGCCATTGCCACGACCATGGCAAACGGATAAGGCGACACGCCCATCGTTTTGGCGGCAGCCAGCGCAATCGGCGCCATCAATACCGCTGTCGCGGTGTTTGAAATAAACAGGCCAATCACCGCCGACAGTACAAACAAACAGCCAAGCATCATGTGCGGCCCGTAACCGCCGCCAATATCCATTAACCCTTTCACCACTAACGCAACGCCACCGGTTTTTTGCAATGCCACAGCAAACGGCATCATCCCGACAATCAAAATAATGCTCGGCCAGTGAATGGATTTATAGGCGCTTTCGGCATCTATACAGCGAAATTTGCCCATCAGCAGACAAGCGATGATTGCTGCAATAGGATTGGGGATCTCATCGGTCAGCATTAACGCCACCATCAGTACCAGGCAGAAAATAGCGTGTGGTGCCTGGCTATGCGCTGGCGAGGCTTCACTCACCTCTTCCGGCAAATTCAGCGCCACGAAATCACGCCCCTGTTTTGCCAACATCCCTATCAGTTTCCAGTTACCGACAACCAGAATAATATCGCCCAGCAGCAGAGGCTCATCCGCCAGCGACCCTTCCAGCGCCACGCCATTGCGTTTCAGGCCCACCACATTCAGTCCATAGCGGGTACGAAAACCAATTTCACGCACTGATTTACCAATAAGCTCTGACTCTGGAATTAATGAAATTTCCGCCATGCCGACATCAAGCGCCTGATCGGAAAAATATTCTCCACGCAGAACCATCGGTTCCAGCAGTTGCTCACTACAAAATTGCCGGAGATCGACGTCAGCCGCTGACATATCAATAAGTAAAACGTCACGCGCGCGGAATTCAGAAACCCCATTAACATTCACAATGACGCGACGAAAACGGCGCCAGCGTTCAACACCAATGACGTTAGCGCCGTAACGCTCACGCAGTTTGAGATCGTCCAGTCGTTGACCAATCATCGGCGAACCGGGGCGGATAGCCAGGCGACGCGCGCGCCCGGTCAGGCGATATTCACGGATAAGATCGCGAAAGGTACGGCGAGTCCAGCCTTCGCGCTGGGGAGTCTGGGTATCCCCTTTCAGCATAAAGCGCATTACCAGCATATAGAAAATGCCCAGCACCAATACAACCAGACCGATAGGCGTTACGCTAAAAAAACTAAAGCCATGATAACCTTCACGAAGTAATTCACTGTTCACCACCAGGTTAGGCGGCGTCGCCACCAGGGTCATCATACCGCTGATCAACCCGGCAAAACTCAAGGGCATCATCAGGCGAGACGGCGACGTTTGCATACGCATAGCGACGCTCAATACCACGGGGATAAAGATTGCAACGACGCCCGTTGAGCTCATAAATGCGCCAAGGCCCGCGACAGTCAGCATCAACAAAACCAACATTTTGATTTCACTGTTACCGGCCACTTTGACCAGCCATGTTCCCATCACGGTGGCAACCCCTGTGCGCACAAGGCCATCACCAATAATAAACAGAGCGGCGATCAGCACAACGTTAGGATCGGAAAAGCCGGAAAAAACCTCGGTGACTGTCAGCGTACCGCTTAAGGCGAACGCGACAATGACAAACAAAGCGACCGCATCCATACGCACTTTGCCCGTTGCAAACAAAATTATGGCAACTACCAACAATGAGAGGACCCAAATCAATTCACCGTTCACAACTTATCCTTGTTAATTGAGGGGGATGGGTTAATCTTGCCACAAAAAAGCCCCGGCGAAACGGGGCTAAATCATGATCGGGTGTTTCACTGAAAAATAACGTCGCCATTTGGCTGTTTGGTTACTTTAATTTGCTCCAGGCTATGAAGAACCAAATCCACCTCATTTAACCGCGGGGTATCTGCCGGCGCATTGACGGCGATAACCAGGCAACCCGCTGCCAGACCAGAAAGCACGCCAGCAGGAGCATCTTCCACCACAACACATTCCTGCGGTGCCAGACCAAGCAGTTGCGCCCCTAACAGATATGCATCCGGCTCTGGTTTTCCACGCTTAACCCGTTCTGCGGTAACAAAAACTTCCGGTGCGGGAAGCCCTGCCACTTTGTGACGCGCTCGTGCAACTGGCATGGAACCTGACGTCACAATCGCCCATGGAATACCCGCTTTATTCAAATCATTGAGTAAAGCAATCGCTCCCGGGAGCGCAGTAATACCTTCGGTTTCCGTAGCCTCGACTTGTTCCAGACGCGTAAACTCTGCGGCAATTTCCGCTTCGGATTTCCCCGCCATAAAGTGGCGCAGAGAGGTGATTGCCTGCTTACCGTGAATAAAAGCGAGCACCTCTTCCGGTGTGAGCTCATGACGTCTCGCCCAGTTGCTCCATGCCCGTTCCACCGCAGGCAGAGAGTCCACCAGCGTGCCATCAAGATCAAACAGAAAACCTTTGCACCGCACGCGGGCCTCCTCAGGCGTTAATAATTTGATTAATTTCGTTAGCACTCAGATGATACTGACGAGGGCAAGCATGCCAGACATTCAACATGCGTTGATATTTCTCCCACATTGGCGTCTGTGCATTAAAGCCGTGAGTCCCGGCGTCAAAATGCGTGTAACGCCCTTCAACATTAACCATAAACCGTACATAACCGAGATAACGCGCTTCGGTAGCAGCGTCGAAGCCGAGGAAGGTGACACGGCGCTCATCAATAGATTGTCGGTCCTGCAAATTAGACCAGGAAACATGCAGCGCGTGATACATCTCCATAATGTCGATAATCGTGCGGCAAGTTTCTTCTTTCAGCTCGCCAAACTCGCGATCCAGTTCACGCATCTGCAACCCATAACCACGCTCAATGATTGTTTGCAGACGGCGGTAACGCTCAGCATTCGCCGGATCGAGCATAGTCATCATTTTGTATTGATTAGACAAAATAAGACGTTGCGCGTTGGTCATTTCCATTATTGACTCCTGTATCACAGTACTACGGTGAAAAAAAGAAGGCCGATGCCTGCCTTCTTTTATATGCGTAATCAGGGTTCAATTACAAATCATCAAGGAAAGTTTTATCCAGTTGTTTGAAGGCACGCTTAAGCGTGTCAGCTAATGCCTGATAATCCGGCTTGCCTTCTACCGGAGCTAAGGCTTGCCCGGCTTCCTGCAATTTACCGCGAACTTCATAAAACCAGCTCAGGATCGCCGGGGGTAATGGCGTAACAGAACGTTTACCCAGCCACCATAGCCCCTGCATCGGTAAACTCAGGGCGAACAATGCGGTAGCGACAGCCGGCCCAAGCTGACCACCCAGCGCAATCTGCCAGCAAAGAGTAAAGACGGCGATCGGCGGCATATAGCGGATCGCATAGCGCGTCATCCTGATGACGCGATTGTCAACAAAGACCGGGGCAAGGCGTTTTTCCATCGGCCACGTCTTTGAGTAGTGCTGTCCCCGGCGGAACAAACTAAAAAAATTAACAGAACGATTATCCGGCGTTGACATGCTTCACCTCAACTTCACATATAAATATTCAAAAATTTGTGTAAATTCACAACTCAGCGGGACAACGTTCAAAACATTTTGTCTTCCATACCCACTATCAGGTATCCTTTAGCAGCCTGAAATGGCCGAGTAGTACATAATCATTGAGTCGTCAAATTCATATACATTATGCCATTGGCTGAAAATTACGCAAAATGGCATAGACTCAAGATATTTCTTCCATCATGCAAAAAATTTTGCAGTGCATGATGTTAATCATAAATGTCAGCGTCATCATGCGCTACGCTCTATGGCTCCCTGACGTTTTTTTAGCCACGTATCAATTATAGGTACTTCCATGTCGAGTAAGTTAGTACTGGTTCTGAACTGCGGTAGTTCTTCACTGAAATTTGCAATCATCGATGCAGTAAATGGTGAAGAGTATCTTTCTGGTTTGGCCGAATGTTTCCACCTGCCTGAAGCGCGTATCAAATGGAAAATGGACGGCAATAAACAAGAAGCGGCTTTAGGTGCAGGCGCCGCTCACAGTGAAGCGCTGAACTTTATCGTTAATACTATTCTGGCACAAAAACCAGAACTTTCTGCGCAGCTGACCGCTATTGGTCACCGTATCGTACACGGCGGCGAGAAGTATACCAGCTCCGTAGTAATCGATGAGTCTGTTATTCAGGGTATCAAAGATGCGGCTTCTTTTGCACCGCTGCACAACCCGGCTCACCTGATCGGTATCGAAGAAGCGCTGAAAGCCTTCCCGCAATTGAAAGACAAAAACGTTGCCGTGTTCGACACCGCATTCCACCAGACTATGCCGGAAGAGTCTTACCTCTACGCCCTGCCGTACAATCTGTACAAAGAGCACGGCATCCGTCGTTACGGCGCACACGGCACCAGCCACTTCTATGTAACTCAGGAAGCGGCGAAAATGCTGAACAAGCCAGTAGAAGAGCTGAACATCATCACCTGCCACCTGGGCAACGGTGGTTCCGTTTCTGCTATCCGCAACGGCAAATGTGTTGACACCTCTATGGGTCTGACTCCGCTGGAAGGCCTGGTCATGGGGACTCGTTCCGGCGACATCGATCCGGCGATCATTTTCCACCTGCACGACACCCTCGGCATGAGCGTTGATGCCATCAACAAACTGCTGACCAAAGAGTCCGGCCTGCTGGGTCTGACCGAAGTAACCAGCGACTGCCGCTATGTTGAAGACAACTATGCGACAAAAGAAGATGCAAAACGCGCAATGGACGTTTACTGCCACCGTCTGGCGAAATACATCGGCGCTTACACCGCGTTGATGGATGGTCGTCTGGATGCCGTTGTATTCACCGGTGGTATTGGTGAAAATGCCGCGATGGTTCGTGAACTGTCTCTGGGCAAACTGGGCGTACTGGGCTTCGAAATTGACCATGAACGCAACCTGGCTGCACGTTTCGGCAAATCTGGTTTCATCAACAAAGAAGGTACCCGTCCTGCGGTGGTTATCCCAACCAACGAAGAACTGGTTATCGCGCAAGACGCGAGCCGCCTGACTGCCTGATTTCACACCGCCAGCCCAGCTGGCGGTGCTGTTTTGTAACCCGCCAAATCGGCGGTAACGAAAGAGGATAAACCGTGTCCCGTATTATTATGCTGATCCCTACCGGAACCAGCGTCGGACTGACCAGCGTCAGCCTCGGCGTTATCCGTGCTATGGAACGCAAAGGCGTTCGTCTGAGCGTTTTCAAACCTATTGCTCAGCCGCGTACCGGTGGCGATGCGCCCGATCAGACAACGACTATCGTGCGTGCCAGCTCTTCCACCACGACAGCCGCTGAACCGCTGAAAATGAGCTACGTTGAAGGTCTGCTTTCCAGCAATAAAAAAGATGTGCTGATGGAAGAGATCGTCGCGAACTACCACGCTAACACCAAAGACGCTGAAGTGGTTCTGGTTGAAGGTCTGGTACCGACACGTAAGCACCAGTTTGCCCAGTCTCTGAACTACGAAATCGCGAAAACGCTGAATGCGGAAATCGTCTTTGTTATGTCTCAGGGTACTGACACCCCGGAGCAACTCAAAGAGCGTATCGAACTGACTCGCAACAGCTTTGGTGGTGAAAAAAACACCAATATCACTGGCGTTATCGTTAACAAACTGAACGCACCGGTTGATGAGCAGGGGCGTACTCGTCCTGATCTGTCCGAGATTTTTGACGACTCCACCAAAGCAAAAGTGAACAACGTTGATCCGGCGAAGCTGCAAGATTCCAGCCCGCTGCCGGTTCTCGGCGCTGTGCCGTGGAGCTTTGATCTGATCGCGACCCGTGCGATCGACATGGCTCGCCACCTGAACGCGACCATTATCAACGAAGGCGACATCAACACTCGCCGTGTGAAATCCGTCACTTTCTGCGCACGTAGCATTCCGCACATGCTGGAACACTTCCGTGCTGGCTCTCTGCTGGTAACTTCCGCAGACCGTCCTGACGTTCTGGTTGCTGCTTGCCTGGCTGCAATGAATGGCGTAGAAATCGGCGCCCTGCTGCTGACTGGCGGCTACGAAATGGACGCGCGCATTTCCAAACTGTGCGAACGTGCTTTCGCGACCGGCCTGCCGGTATTCATGGTGAACACCAACACCTGGCAGACTTCTCTGAGCCTGCAGAGCTTCAATCTGGAAGTTCCGGTTGACGATCATGAGCGTATCGAAAAAGTTCAGGAATACGTTGCTAACTACATCAACGCTGACTGGATCGATTCTCTGACCGCGACTTCTGAGCGTAGCCGCCGTCTGTCTCCGCCAGCGTTCCGTTATCAGCTGACTGAACTGGCGCGCAAAGCGGGCAAACGTATCGTTCTGCCGGAAGGCGACGAACCGCGTACCGTTAAAGCAGCCGCTATCTGTGCGGAACGTGGTATTGCGACTTGCGTACTGTTGGGTAACCCGGCAGAGATTAACCGCGTAGCTGCATCTCAGGGCGTAGAACTGGGCGCAGGCATTGAAATCGTTGATCCAGAAGTGGTTCGCGAAAACTATGTTGCTCGTCTGGTCGAACTGCGTAAGAACAAAGGTATGACCGAAACCGTTGCCCGCGAACAGCTGGAAGACAACGTGGTTCTCGGTACTATGATGCTGGAACAGAATGAAGTTGACGGTCTGGTTTCTGGTGCAGTTCACACCACTGCAAACACCATCCGTCCGCCGCTGCAGTTGATCAAAACTGCGCCGGGCAGCTCTCTGGTATCTTCCGTGTTCTTCATGCTGCTGCCGGAACAAGTTTACGTTTACGGTGACTGTGCGATCAACCCGGATCCGACTGCTGAACAACTGGCAGAAATCGCAATTCAGTCCGCAGATTCCGCCGCTGCTTTCGGTATCGAACCGCGCGTAGCAATGCTTTCCTACTCCACCGGTACCTCTGGTGCTGGTAGCGACGTAGAGAAAGTCCGCGAAGCAACTCGTCTGGCGCAGGAAAAACGTCCTGACCTGATGATCGACGGCCCGCTGCAGTACGACGCTGCGGTAATGGCTGACGTTGCGAAATCTAAAGCGCCGAACTCTCCGGTTGCAGGCCGCGCTACCGTGTTCATCTTCCCGGATCTGAACACCGGTAACACCACCTACAAAGCGGTACAGCGTTCTGCCGACCTGATCTCCATCGGGCCAATGCTGCAAGGTATGCGCAAACCGGTTAACGACCTGTCCCGTGGCGCTCTGGTTGACGATATCGTCTACACCATCGCTCTGACCGCGATTCAGTCTGCTCAGCAGCAGTAATCACACCAGTTTCGCAATATTGCGGAAACCAAATCCGGAAATAGTCACTATTTCCGGATTTTTATTCTCTACGCAGTGAAAAGTAGTGCCTGATTATTCAGCTTAACTGCGCTGCATCAATGAATTACCACGCCTCGCTTTGCATACTTATTTCTTTTTCTTATCTCAGGGAAAGTTTGCGCTATGTCCGCAATAACTGAATCTAAACCAACCAGAAGATGGGCAATGCCCGATACGTTGGTGATTATCTTTTTTGTCGCTATTTTAACCAGTCTCGCCACCTGGGTTGTTCCGGTGGGGATGTTTGACAGCCAGGAAGTGCAGTATCAGGTTGATGGTCAGACAAAAACGCGCAAAGTCGTAGATCCTCACTCATTTCGCATTTTGACCAACGAGGCAGGTGAACCGGAGTATCACCGCGTACAACTGTTTTCGACGGGAGATGAACGTCCGGGCCTGATGAATTTCCCGTTTGAAGGACTAACCTCTGGCTCGAAATATGGGACAGCCGTTGGCATCATCATGTTTATGCTGGTGATTGGTGGCGCATTTGGCATCGTCATGCGTACAGGAACCATTGATAACGGCATTCTGGCGCTTATCCGTCATACGCGGGGAAATGAAATCCTCTTCATCCCGGCGCTGTTTATTCTCTTTTCGCTCGGTGGTGCAGTATTCGGTATGGGGGAAGAGGCTGTCGCCTTTGCCATCATTATCGCCCCACTTATGGTCCGGCTGGGTTATGACAGTATTACCACCGTCCTAGTAACCTATATTGCCACGCAGATCGGTTTTGCCAGTTCGTGGATGAACCCGTTTTGCGTGGTCGTCGCTCAGGGGATTGCGGGGGTTCCGGTCCTTTCTGGCTCAGGCTTGCGCATCGTAGTGTGGGTTATCGCCACGCTGATTGGCCTGGTCTTCACCATGGTGTACGCCTCACGAGTGAAAAAGAATCCTCTGCTGTCACGCGTTCATGAGTCCGATCGCTTCTTCCGCGAAAAGCAGGCTGATGTTGAAGAGCGCCCGTTCACCCTGGGTGACTGGCTGGTCTTGATTGTTTTAACTGCGGTGATTATCTGGGTGATTTGGGGCGTGATCGTTAATGCCTGGTTTATTCCAGAGATTGCCAGCCAGTTCTTCGCCATGGGGCTGGTGATTGGCATCATCGGCGTTATCTTCCGTCTTAACGGCATGACTGTTAACACGATGGCCTCGTCATTTACCGAAGGGGCGCGAATGATGATCGCCCCAGCCCTGTTAGTTGGTTTCGCCAAAGGGATTTTGCTGCTGGTTGGTAACGGCGAAGCAGGCGATGCCAGCGTGTTAAATACTATCCTCAACAGTATTGCTAATGCTATTAGCGGACTGGATAACGCGGTCGCCGCCTGGTTTATGCTTCTCTTCCAGGCGGTATTTAATTTCTTTGTCACATCCGGCTCTGGTCAGGCTGCGTTAACCATGCCGTTACTGGCACCGCTCGGCGATCTGGTCGGGGTTAACCGTCAGGTTACCGTGCTGGCCTTCCAGTTTGGTGATGGCTTCAGTCACATCATTTACCCAACCTCAGCTTCATTAATGGCAACGTTGGGGGTCTGCCGGGTAGACTTCCGTAACTGGCTTAAAGTTGGGGCGACGCTACTTGGACTGCTGTTTATTATGTCCAGCGTGGTGGTGATTGGCGCTCAATTAATGGGTTACCATTAAGTCGAAAATCCCCTTGCCAGTCTCTCTGGCAAGGGGAACTGATTACAATAACTCTCTGGCTGCCGCTACAATATCATGCGCTGTTAATCCGTACTCTCTCTGTAAAAAGTCCTGAGTTCCTACCTGACCATAGCGCTCCTTCACCCCCACGCGACGCATCGGTACCGGACAGCTTTCGACCAGGACCTCCGCAACAGCCGATCCCAGTCCATTGTGAATACTGTGGTTTTCACAAGTCACAATACGCCCTGTTTTCTCGGCATAATTTCTAATCAACATGCGATCCACAGGTTTAAGGGTAAACATATCAATCACCGCGGCACTCACGCCACTCTGCTCCAGTTGACGTGCAGCCTCCAGAGCTTCCGCAACCATAATGCCATTAGCAATCAGCGTGATATCAGTGCCTTCACGCAGGACATTCCCCTTACCAATGGAAAATGTTGTTCCTGGCGCATAGATACTTGTCGCTTGCTTGCGGATCGTACGAACCCAGTAAAAACCATCAAGCGCCACAAGCTGGCGTAAAATATCACTAAACATCACCGCATCGGTCATTTCCAGCACCACCGAATGCGCCAGCCCACGCACAATTCCCATGTCTTCAAACGACATATGTGTTCCGCCGTTGTGACAGGCAGTAACGCCTGCATCGGAAGCGATCACTTTGACATTGCCACGTTGGTAATCGAGCGACATAAATAACTGATCAAAACAGCGACGGCTGGCGAATGCGGTAAAAGTGTGCACAAATGGCTTGCGACCAGTCAACGCCAGACCTGCTGCTGTACCAATAACATTAGCTTCCATAATGCCGCAGTTAATTACCTGCTGTGGATAATCCCGCGCCACGCTATCCATTGCCATGGAGCTCATTAAATCCGCTTCAAGGGCAATGACAGCACTATCAGTCTCAATCTGCTGCGCGATGAATCCGGCATAGACTTTGCGCATTTCAATACTGTCTTTTTGTCCTGCAGGTGCGAGCTTAATCATGCATGGCCTCCAGTTGGCGAATAGTTTCGTTTAACATCTCCTTCATTTCTGGCGTCAGACGCAGGTGATGAGAATTGCTAAGTTGCTCAAGGTACGGCACGCCCTGCCCTTTAATGGTATCAAGGATGACAACAAGTGGTCTGGCATCTGCCGGCCTGACAGGTTCCACTACCTGCACCAACTCATTAATGTCATCGCCTTTCACCGTTATGACATCAAAACCAAAAGCACGGAATTTCGCTTCTAAATCAAATGGATTGATAATCTTATCCAGTTCGCCATCAAGTTGTTGTTTATTCCAGTCGATGAAAACCGTGAGATTATTCAGTCGATGGTGAGCAATAAACTGGAAAGCTTCCCAGCACTGGCCTTCATTAAGCTCTCCGTCGCCGACAATACAAAAAACCCGATTACGGCGACCCGCCAGTTTATGGGAGAGCGCCATCCCACCAGCAATAGATATCCCCTGCCCCAGCGATCCTGTAGTGGCATCCACACCGCGAGTTTTTAATCTGTCGGGATGGCTTGGTAAACGTGTACCGTTCTGATTTAAGGTTCTTAATTCTTCCAGAGGAAAATAACCTTTCAGCGCCAGAGTGCTATAAAGAGCCGGCCCTGCATGTCCTTTCGACAACACAAAGTAGTCACGCTCAGGCCAGTCAGGATCCGCAGGATCAATTTTCATCACTACGCCATACAGTACCGCCAGCGTTTCAACCACCGACATACAGCCGCCATAATGGCCAAAACCAAGATGATTCAGCGATTTAAGTGTTTCGGTGCGAATATCCCGTGCAAATTGAGTGACTTCTCTGACATTCATGATTTGGCTCCACTCGTCTCTTGCGCCTTAGTAGCGACTTTATTTTTGGCAAAAATATTCCAGGCGACCAGCAATACAAACAGCGCTACCACAACCCCCGTAATCGCAAAAGGAGAGAGATATCGCGCAAGGTTGCCAAGAACGATGCCGACAGCACCAAAATCAGCATCAGAAAACGTGGTATTGGCAAACCCAATCGCCCCGAGAACAGGCAGTAGCAACACAGGCAAGAAGGTAATCAATAACCCATTCGCAAACGCCCCGATCATTGCACCGCGACGTCCGCCTGTGGCGTTACCAAATACGCCCGCAGTCGCACCGGTGAAGAAGTGGGGAACGACACCAGGAAGGATCAGCACCAGCTTCATCTGCCCCAACAAAAATAGCCCCACCAAACCGCCAAGAAAGCTAAACAAGAAACCAACTAATACTGCGTTTGGCGCATACGGATACACAACCGGGCAATCGAGGGCTGGACGGGCATTCGGCACCAACTTTTCTGAGAACCCGGTAAATGCAGGTACAATTTCCGCGAGAATTAAACGTACCCCTTGCAGAATGATAAACACGCCAGCAGCGAAGGTGATGGCCATAATGATGGCGTAGACAAGGTAGTTTTGACCGCCACTGAACTGGCTTTCAACGTACTCACGCCCGGCACTGATCGCCATGATCAGATAAATCACCATCATCGTAAGAGAAATAGAGATGGAGCTGTCGCGCAGAAAGCTCAGATTTTTGGGCAAGTTCATCTCTTCGGTGGAGCGGGAACCTTTACCGCACACGCTGCCAATCCAGCCAGAGAGCACATATCCCAGAGTACCAAAGTGACCAAAAGCGATTTCATCATTCCCGGTAATACGCCTCATATAGCGTTGGGCCAACGCCGGGAAAAATGCCATCACCAGTCCCAGAATAAGAGAACCGGTAAAGACCAGTGAAATCCCTTCAAAACCCGCCACAGTAAGAATGACGCCAATCATGCAGGCCATATAAAAGGTGTGGTGCCCGGTCAGGAAGATATATTTCAGGCGCGTAAATCTGGCGACAATAATATTAGCCACCATACCAAATGCCATAATTAACGCCGTAGAAGCGCCATATTTTTCCAGCGCAATTGAAACTATCGCTTCATTATTTGGGATAATCCCCTGAATATTAAAAGCATGTTCAAACATACTTCCCAGTGGATTTAACGACCCGACCAGGACCGTTGCGCCGCCACCCAGTACAATAAATCCAAGGATAGTTTTAATTGTGCCTTTAACAACATCAGAAAAAGCTTTTTTCTGCGCAACCAGGCCAATTAAGGCAATCAACCCAACCAGTACCGAGGGTACTTTCAGGATATCAACAACAAAATTCAGCGTTTCAAGGATAAACATATCCACCTCGCTTCAATCAGAATTATCGTTTGGCGAACCAGTTGCGCAGTTGCGTTTCGAGTTCATTAATGTCAATGATGTTGTTGATAACCACCAGTTGACCTTCCGGCACGCTGGCGCTGGCTGCAATATCTTTCGCCATCACAAACAAATCGGCTGCGCCTGGAGTTGCAGATGAAAGATCGGAGTGTTCCACTTCCGCATCTATCTCCATTTTTTTCAGGATCTTTTTAATATTCATTTCAACCATAAAACTACTACCAAGCCCCGACCCGCAAATAGCCATGATTTTCATTGTATTCACCATTTTAATTTGTAGAGGTTCCCATCACGCAATGGCGTAATGTTGTGAAAAGATTGAATTTATAATGTGATTAGAATCGTGAAATTATCGTTTTTATTTCCTCCAGGTTACGAGCCTGATGTAATTCCTGTAAATCTTTTTCACTGGAGAATAACTCAGCCAGCGCAGATATCATTTCGATATGACTATGTTTGTCTGGTGCGGCAAGTAAAATGATGACATCTACAGGATCAAATTCCTCGGCATTAAAACTGACACCTTCTTCGAGTTTTAATAATGATAACCCTAACCCTTTAGCCCCTTCTTCCGGTCGTGCATGAGGCATCGCCAATCCCGGCGCCAGAACATAATAGGGTCCCAATTTTTCATGCTGTTTTTTGATTGCAGTAAGATAATCCTTTGTAATAAGTCCAGCGTCCAGTAACGGTTTGCCGCAAATATCCAATGCCTGTTGCCAGGAGTCGACACTCTTACGCAATACAATTGTTGAATCAGAAAGCCAGGTATTAAGCACTTGTCCTCCTCATTTCCCGTATCAATGAGCAGACTTTAAGCAAGCAACGGCGGCATATCTGAGATCAATCTCACAAAGATAGCGCTATCAATATGTATCATTCATATTTGTGATAGCGCTATCAAAACGGATTTCACTGATGAAATCCAAGCTTCCGGCAGAAATTAAGAGGTATACTCTGCTACCAACAGGAAGCCGTCGATGACAAGCAAAAAAAGATCTCCATATGTAGTCGCTGAGCAGGATTTTGTATGGCAATAACCCGAAAACGTCGCAGTACAGGTAAAGTCACTATCGCCGATGTCGCGCAACTCGCAGGTGTTGGCACAATGACGGTATCCAGGGCGTTACGTACGCCTGAACAAGTTTCCGATAAACTACGAGAGAAGATCGAAGCCGCTGTAAATGAACTGGGGTATATGCCTAATCTCACTGCAAGTGCGCTGGCATCGGCATCCTCTCATACTATTGCGATGGTCGTCCCCAATCTGGCCGAAGCGGGATGTACAGAAATGTTTGCCGGACTGCAACATGTGCTACAGCCTGCGGGATATCAGATAATCCTGGCCGAATCACGTCACCGCCTGGAACAAGAAGAAAAAGTGCTGGAAACTCTGCTGGCGTCGAATATCGCCGCAGCTATTTTGCTCAGTGTTGAGCATAGCGATACCGTGCGCAACTGGCTCAAAAATGCCTCAATTCCCGTTATGGAAATCGGCGCCATTCGTACCGACCCGATTGATATGAACATTGGTATTGATAATGTCGCTGCGATGTTCGAACTGACAGATATGCTGGTACAACGTGGTTATCAGAATATCGGCCTGCTGTGCGCTAACCAGGAACAGTGGATCTTTCAGCAACATTTACAGGGATGGTATAAAGCCATGTTGCGCCATCATATGTCTCCCAACCGCGTTATTAACGCCGCGCTGCCACCGGTATTTTCCACCGGGGCGTCACAATTGCCGGAATTTTTACTCGCATGGCCGGAACTGGACGCTCTGGTATGTGTGTCTGATGAACTGGCCTGTGGTGTTTTGTATGAATGTCAGCGAAGACGCATCAAAGTACCTGACGATCTCGCCGTAGTAGGATTTGGCGACAGTGATGTTAGCAAAGTTTGCCAGCCCCCGTTAACGACAATGGCCGTTCCTCATCGGAAAATTGGTCTGGAGGCAGGGAAGGCTTTACTGGAACGAATTAAAGAAGGTAACTGGAGCGATCGAAAACCCATCGCTCCCAGTTTGTGCTTACGAGAAAGCTGCTGAAACTTATTAAGCCTCTTCCGAATCTTCTTGAATTTCTAGTTCATTCCTGACGTTACGCTTCATCCACAGCGCCAGAGCTTTCAGTGAATCTGGCGTGAATTCATCGCAACGAGCGGTGATTTCTTCCGGGGTCAGCCAGCATACCTCACTAATTTCATCTTCCTGAAGGGCGAAGGGGCCGTGAGAAACACAGCTAAACAACGCGCCCCAAACCCGGCAATTTTTATCCTCAAAATAGAACTGACCGTGCTCAGCGAAGGGAACTCCGGCAATGCCCAACTCTTCTTCCGCCTCGCGGCGTGCGGATTCCAGCAGTTGCTCATCAGCCTGAACTACACCACCTGCCGTAGCATCTAACATCCCAGGTAAAAAGTCTTTTGTCTCGGTACGACGCTGAACCAGAATTTTGCCCATGCCATCATGCACTACAATGTAAGTTGCACGATGACGCAGACACTCTGCCCGCATCTGTTCCCGGCTGGCTTGTGCAATGACTTCATTCTCTTCATTGACAATATCCACCCATTCAGTACTTGCCAAACGACGCTGTTCCATTATCAGGAAACCTTCTTTTTCTGGCGCTCTTACGGCGCATTTTGAGTTGTTGGGTAAATTACGGATTAATCGCAACCTGCGCAATGATACTTTGATCATTGAGTGCGATTACACTTAAAACGCCATCTTCCAACATGCCGTAGCTTGCCGGAAAACCGCCTTTCGGAATGCTCACCGAACCGGGGTTAAAGTGGAAAATTTCTCCCCGCTGTTCCGCTACCGGCAGATGGGTGTGTCCATACACCAAAACATCATTCTGGTTTAAAGCAGGCAGATTATCCGGGCCAAACAGATGACCATGCGTCAGAAACAGTCGTTGTTTTTCCATTAACACCTGTTGCCATGGCGCAGTCATCGGGAAATGCAGCAGCATCTGATCCACTTCGCTGTCGCAGTTGCCACGCACTGCGATAATTTTATGCGCCACTTCATTTAACCGTTCGGCTACCTTTGCTGGCGCATACCCTTCAGGCAGTGCGTTTCGCGGGCCATGATTCAGCACATCGCCGAGAATCACCAGCCACTGAGCACCGCTTTGGGCAAATAAATCAAGAACACGTTCCGTCGCCGGTAACGACCCATGAATGTCCGATGCAAACATCAGTTTCATCACTCACTCCTCGTCGAAAAAACGTAAGCTATAATACTGGATTCTGCTGCCGCTATCAGCCAGATTGCTTCGCTGAAAGTGCAATAAAACGCTGAACGGAAGCCCTCTGCTACCGGAGTGCCGCATAATCCACCAACCGATCCGACACGTTGCCGCCAACGGCCCATAGCCTTGCCATGCGGACTGTAAATATTCACCGGGATCAATAGCCTGCGGGTCTTTCTCCTGCAACTCCCCCCTGGCGGATAATACATAACGGACACCTGACCAACATGTGATAGCGGATTCACTCATTATATCCCCGACGATAAATGGGCTTGCTATCAAACTATAGAGCTTTTTCACCACTGTCATGTGACGAAAACTCACGCAAATCGCCACGCTTTCTATACTTAAGGTGTTCTGATTATTAGACAACCGGAGCCGCGATGCTCGATCTCTATTTCGCCCCAACACCGAATGGTCAAAAAATTACGTTGTTTCTTGAAGAAGCAAGACTGGACTATCGCTTAATCAACGTCGACCTCGGTAAAGGCAGCCAGTTTCGCCCGGAGTTTTTGCGTATTTCGCCCAACAATAAAATTCCGGCAATTGTTGATCACGCGCCAGACGATGGCGGCGAACCGTTAAGCCTCTTTGAGTCCGGTGCAATTCTGTTGTATCTGGCAGAGAAAACGGGACTCTTTTTGAGTCACAAACCGCGTGAACGCGCCGCCACATTACAGTGGTTATTCTGGCAGGTTGGCGGACTGGGTCCGATGCTCGGACAAAACCATCATTTCAATCATGCTGCACCACAGACCATTCCTTATGCCATTGAGCGTTACCAGGTAGAAACCCGGCGCCTTTATCATGTCATGAACAAGCGTCTGGAAAACTCGCCCTGGTTGGGCGGCGAAAATTACAGCATTGCAGATATTGCCTGCTGGCCGTGGGTGAATGCATGGCTCCGCCAGCGAATTGATCTCACGATGTATCCGGCGGTAAAGAACTGGTATGAGCGAATCCGTTCTCGTCCGGCTACCAACCAGGCACAGCTAAAAGCTCAACTCAATGATGAAATTTCGAATGGTTAACAAATAAAGGTTCTCGTGTATTATTTCGGTCTAAGTAAAACAACGGAGAACCTGCAATGGCACAACCTGCCGCTATTATTCGTATAAAGAACCTTCGTTTACGTACGTTTATCGGAATTAAAGACGAAGAGATTAACAATCGTCAGGATATTGTTATCAATGTCACTATCCACTACCCCGCCGATAAAGCACGCACCAGCGAAGATATTAACGACGCACTGAATTACCGCACCGTCACCAAAAACATCATTCAGCACGTTGAAAATAACCGCTTCTCTTTGCTGGAAAAATTAACTCAGGATGTGCTCGACATCGCACGTGAACATCACTGGGTGACGTATGCTGAAGTGGAGATCGATAAACCTCACGCGCTGCGCTACGCCGACTCAGTATCAATGACCTTGAGCTGGCAGCGCTGACCGTCATATCGGGAGGCAGCATGAACATAGTGATCACCGGAGGAACGGGATTAATGGGTCGCCATTTGATTCCGCGTTTGCTGGAGTTGGGACATCAAATCACGGTAGTGACGCGTAACCCGCCGAAAGCCAGCTCCGTTCTCGGTCCCCGGGTGACACTATGGCAAGGGCTTGCCGATCAAAGCAACCTCAACGACGTTGATGCGGTAATCAACCTGGCCGGAGAACCGATTGCCGATAAACGCTGGACTCACGAGCAAAAAGAGCGTCTTTGCCAAAGCCGCTGGAGTACCACACAAAAACTGGTGGAGTTAATTAACGCCAGCAATACGCCGCCGTCAGTGTTTATTTCGGGTTCGGCAACGGGTTATTACGGCGATCTGGGGGAAGTGGTCGTCACTGAAGAAGAACCGCCGCATAACGAATTTACCCATAAACTCTGCGCCCGTTGGGAGGAAATTGCCTGTCGGGCGCAAAGCGACAAAACGCGTGTGTGCCTGTTGCGTACCGGCGTGGTGCTGGCACCCGATGGCGGTATCCTCGGCAAAATGTTACCACCGTTTCGCCTCGGTTTAGGCGGCCCGATTGGTTCCGGTCGGCAGTATCTGGCCTGGATTCATATCGATGATATGGTCAACGGTATTCTCTGGCTGCTGGATAACGAGCTGCGCGGGCCGTTTAATATGGTTTCGCCCTACCCGGTACGCAATGAACAATTTGCCCATGCGCTCGGTCATGCACTGCATCGCCCGGCGATTATACGCGCCCCCGCGACCGCCATTCGGTTGTTAATGGGCGAATCTTCAGTACTGGTGTTAGGTGGACAACGCGCACTGCCTAAAAGGCTGGAAGAAGCGGGTTTTGCGTTTCGCTGGTACGATTTAGACGAGGCGCTGGCGGATGTCGTTCGCTGATGTGGTTTACTGCAAACATCCTCCAGTTAACTCCCGGTGTTACAGGATTAGTGGCTTTGCGCGATAAGATCGTCTGGCGAAAGTCGGGTCACCATCAGAACTAATTCTCTGTCTAAACCTCTCTCCAGCATCTCCTGAGCAATTCGTAGGGCTTCTTCGCGTTTGCCCAGAATTAATCCGTCATTCCGCCCTTCTTCACGTAATCTGTCAGCAATGGTCATCAGTTTCTCCTTTTCTTGTGGTGCGCGTTCTGTTATCTCACCAATAAATGCACGGAAACGCTGGGCATCCCCCGTTTGTAATACGTAATTAAACAGGGCTTTTAGCTGTCTGTCATTAGTGTTCCCTGTAACTAGCAGCGAAACAATTTGGTCGACTAATCCCAACAGATCGCGCTGACGAATATGTTTCTGAATTAACTCCAGTAACGCCATTTTGCGGTGTTGCATAATCTCGTCATCCGGTACCACGGTAATATCCACCAGCGGAAAAGCCGATGAATAAATTTTGCGGGCAATCGCAGGCTCGGCAAATTCATCAAGCCAGCAGAGAGAATAAGGATAAGGACTTCTGCAACCATGATAAAACAGCATCGGGATCACCAAAGGCAGTTCTTTATAGCCTGCATCAAGATGGTTTTGCATCGCCGCGATAGAATAGCACATCATGCGAAAAGCCATTAATTCTTCTGGCTTACTTTGGTGCTCTATCACTACATAAATATAACCCACTCCCTCCTGCGTTTTCACAGACCACAAGAGATCGGAATAATATTGCCGCAGGTCTTCATCAATAAAACTATTAGGCTCCAGTTTGAGCGTCGTTAAGTCACACAGTTTGCGCAGCGGTGCGGGAAGATGAATATCAATAAAATCCCGCGCGGTGTCTGGATGGCGTAAAAAAGATTTAAATACCGCATCATGTGGCGTGGAAGTTGTCGATATGGTCATGGCGTTCCGTCACCCCTCAAATTTAAGATGACGAGACAATAACCTCCCTTTATAAGTAAGGCAGCAGGCAGTTTTTATATCTGGACAGCGAATTCAGAACTATTTTAAGTGGACTGCAATATATACATTTCAGCGGAAGCTAACTCGCAAATTAGCCATGAAAATACTCCGGCAGCGTTAACCACCGGAGAGGAAATTATTTCAGCGATCCCTTAAGGAACTGTTGCAAACGAGGGCTTTGCGGGTTGCCGAATAACTGCTCCGGCGCGCCTTCTTCTTCTATTTTTCCCTGATGGAGGAAAATAACATGAGTAGAAACATGGCGGGCAAAGCCCATTTCATGGGTTACCACCACCATGGTTTTCCCCTCTTCCGCCAGTTTTTGCATAATGCGCAGCACTTCGCCTACCAGTTCAGGATCGAGCGCCGAGGTAGGTTCATCAAACAGCAGAACTTCCGGTTCCATTGCCAGCGCCCGAGCAATGGAAACACGCTGTTGCTGACCGCCGGAAAGATGCACCGGATATTTCCCCTGCGCACGTTCGTCTATACCGACTTTCGCCAGATACTTCACCGCCCGCTCGCGTGCTTCCTGCTTGCTCAGGCCCAGCACCTGAATCGGCGCTTCCATGACGTTTTCCAGTACCGTCATATGGCTCCAGAGATTGAAGTGCTGGAACACCATAGTCAGACGCGTACGTAATAACCGTAACTGATTTTTATCGGCAACTTTGAGTTGACCGTCTTTATCACGTACCAGATTGATCGTCTGACCGTTAACCACGATCGATCCTTCGCTTGGTTTTTCGAGGAAGTTAATGCAACGCAGAAAGGTACTTTTCCCCGATCCCGACGATCCGATGATGCTTATGACATCCCCGGCGTTTGCTTGTAACGAGACCCCTTTCAGCACTTCATGTTCGCCGTAGCGTTTGTGCAAATCGATAACGTTTAATTTATTCTCGGACATCGTATTCTCAGTGCGTTGAAGAAGGTTTCACATGCTGCAACCAGCGTTTTTCCGCTCTGCGAAAGAGGCTGATCAGGACATAAGAGATGATTAAATAGAGTACCGCGGCAATACCGAAGGCGGTAAAAGGTTGATAGGTCGCGGCATTGATATCACGGGCAATTTTCAGCAGATCCGGCACCGTGGCGGTAAATGCCAGCGCAGTAGAGTGCAGCATCAGGATCACTTCGTTGCTATACGCCGGTAAAGCAATACGCAGCGCCGAAGGTAAAATAATGCAGCGATACATTTTAAAGGTCGAGAAGCCATAAGCTCTGGCGGCTTCAATTTCTCCATGCGGCACCGAACGGATTGCCCCGGCAAAAATCTCGGTGGTGTAAGCACAGGTGTTGAGCGTCAGCGCCAGCACGGTACAGTTAAGGCCACTGCGGAAAAAAGCATTAAGGAATTCAGTTCCCTTAACAATCTCCAGCGTGTACATGCCGGAATAGAACACCAGCAACTGCACATACAGCGGCGTACCGCGAAAAATATAAGTAAATAGCCAAATCGGAAACTGAATATATTTATTACTGGAGACGCGACCAATCGCCAGAAACAGCGCCAGAATTCCGCCTATCACTACCGACAAAATCAACAGCCATAGAGTGATCGCCACGCCAGTAAAGCGATAACCGTCGGTCCACAGTAGCGGTTTCCAGTATTCATGTAATATTTCGATCACAGGTCGGCCCTCTTCACACCCACAGAGTAGCGGCGCTCAAGGAACAGCAGCACACCATTGGAAACGGTAGTGAAAACCAGATAAATCACGCCGCAGACGATGGCGAAATAGAACGGTTCCCAGGTACTTTTGCCCGCCAGTTGCGTGGCTTTGACCACATCTTCCAGGCCAAGTAACGAAACCAGGGCGGTAGATTTAAGGATCACCTGCCAGTTGTTGCCAATCCCCGGCAGGGCATAACGCATCATCGCCGGAAACATAATCCGCCGAAACACTTGCCAGCGAGTAAAGCCAAATGCCGTCGCCGCCTCTATATGCCCTTTCGGCACCGCCATAAACGCACCGCGAAATGTTTCAGTGAAGTAAGCGCCGTAGATAAAACCGAGAGTGATAATACCGGCAACCATCGGGTCGATATCAATCTGTCCGACGCCCATCGCCTCCGTCACCGTGTTTAACGCAATCTGCAAACCGTAGAAAATCAGCAGCATCAACACTAAATCCGGCACACCACGAATCAGTGTGGTGTAGCCTTCAAAAATCAGCCCCGAAAGCCGGTTTTGCGACAGCTTACCGCCAGCGCCAATTAAACCGATGATTACAGCAAGCACTACAGAGCTGATAGCCAGCTCCAGCGTGACGAGCGCCCCCTGTAAAATAACGTCTGAAAAACCATACAACATGCTGCCTGTCCTGTTGTGTGTGGTGAATTACCGCCTCTTGTCTCCTTCCGGCTCTTCGAAGGGAGCGGACTTTCTTTCACCGATGGCGATTAACCACCATAAACATCAAAATCGAAGTACTTTTTCGCTAATTTCTCATAAGTACCGTCAGCGCGCATTTCAGCAAAGGCTTTATTCAGCGCCTCGCGCAGTTCGTTATCGTCTTTACGCAGGCCCATGCCGGTGCCTACGCCAAACAATTTTTCATCTTTAACAGACGGGCCGCCGAATTTGTAATCTTTACCCACTGGCTGCTTGAGGAAACCTTCGCTGGCGGCTACTTCGTCCTGGAACGCGGCATCAATGCGCCCGGCAGTCAGGTCAGAATAAATATTGTCCTGTCCCTGATAAGAGACGATTTCAATGCCTTTTGGCGCCCAGTACTCGTTACCGAACGTCTCCTGCGTGGTGCCCTGCAGTACCCCAACCCGCTTACCTTTCAGTGAGTCAACCGTCGGCTGAATGTCAGAATTTTTCGCGACCACCAGACGAGAATCGGCAGCGTACAGTTTGTCGGTGAAAGCAATTTCCTGCTGACGTTTTTCAGTGATGGAAAGCGATGACATGATGGCGTCTATCTTCTTCGCTTTTAATGACGGAATTAACGCATCCAGCGGATTCTCAACAAATGTACATTGCGTATTGATGCGTTTGCACAGCTCTTTCGCCAGATCGATATCAAAGCCAACCAGCTCGCCTTGTGAATTTTTTGATTCAAATGGCGCATAAGTCGGATCCGTACCAATACGGATATTTTGTGGAATTGCAGCAAACGCCGCAGTTGCACTCGATAAGGCCAGAACCAGAGAGAGCGATAGCACCCGTTTTTTCATAATGTCCTCAACTGACAGTCTTTTTATAGGGAATATTTACAGGTTTGTTACACTTATCGTGCCATAAAATTAACCAATAAGGCAAAGTGTCCGGGCCATCTTGTTATATTATTTTGCATTAAAATTGCTTAAGTATGCATTTCAATGCACCACAATAGTGCAACAAACCTGAAGTGCCCCTGATGAATGTCCCATCAAGTGCAGCTTCCCGGCGGCGAATTAATCGCCGTAGACATTAAAGTCGAAGTACTTTTTCGCCATCTTGTCGTAAGTGCCATCCTGACGCAGCTCGCCAAGGGCTTTATCAAACGCGGCCTTCAGTTCTGTATCATCTTTACGCAGCCCTACACCCGTACCATCGCCGAAGTATTTTTTGTCTTTTACCGATGGGCCCGCAAAGGCAAAATCTTTACCGGCTGGCTGCTTAAGGAAACCTTCACTGGCAGCCACTTCATCCTGAAGCGCAGCATCCAGGCGCCCAGCAGCAAGATCGGAATAGACCAGATCCTGGTTGGCATAAGCCACTACATCAATACCTTTACTACGCCAGTTATCATTGGCGTAAGCTTCCTGAGTAGAACCTTGCAGCACGCCCACGTGTTTACCTTTCAGCGAATCCAGCGTTGGCTGGATCGGTGAACCTTTAGCAGCAATCAGACGAGAGTCCGCGGCATACAGCTTGTCGGAGAAGGCTATCTCCTGCTGGCGTTTATCGGTAATGGAGAGCGACGAAATAATGGCGTCGATTTTTTTCGCTTTCAGTGAGGGGATCAACGCATCAAAGTCACTGGCAACCCAGGTACATTTCACCTGCATCCGTTTGCACATCTCGTTACCGAGATCGATATCAAAGCCAACAAAATCACCTTTGGCATCTTTCGATGAGAACGGCGCATAAGTGGTATCCGTCCCGATACGTACCGTCTCCGGCAGCGCCGCGTAGCTGGAAGCAGCTGCGGAAATACCGACTAATAAAGACAGAGCGAGAATCGACTTCTTCATACATAACCCTCAAGTGAGATGGCTTTTTTATGTTGTGTGTTTGCAGGCTCGTTCATGCAGGTCTTATGCCATCTTACCGACAGTCAAAACATTCGACGTTAAATATGTTAATAAGACGTTGCATTATTGTCCTAGAATTGAAGATAGCAGGTATGTCGGTTGGATCGCAGCGTTTCGCTTCAATGACAGGAACAAAATGTTGAGGATTTGATCGCGGTTGCAAAATTGCCCTGAAACAGGGCAATTGTGGGATTATGCGCCCTGCCAGCGGGCAAAAAGATCTTCAGGAAGCGTTATGGCAAACTGGTCAAGAACACGGTTAACTGTCTGATTTATCACATCATCCAGCGATTGTGGGCGATGATAAAACGCCGGAACAGGCGGCATAATTACCGCACCAATTTCTGCTGCCTGAGTCATTAAACGCAGGTGGCCTAAGTGCAACGGTGTTTCACGCACACAAAGCACCAGCGGTCGACGCTCTTTCAGCACCACATCTGCCGCACGGGTCAGTAAGCCATCAGTATAGCTATGCACAATGCCGGAAAGGGTTTTGATTGAACAGGGTAAAATCACCATCCCCAGGGTCTGGAAAGAACCGGAAGAGATACTGGCGGCAATATCGCGCGCGTCATGCGTGACATCAGCTAATGCCTGCACTTCGCGCAGGGAAAAATCCGTTTCGAGAGATAAGGTCTGGCGCGCCGCCTGGCTCATCACCAGATGCGTTTCAACATCTGCGACATCACGCAGAACCTGCAATAAACGTACGCCATAAATCGCGCCGCTGGCACCGCTGATGCCCACAATGAGTCGTTTCATAAATAGTTGCCCTGTCAGACTTGCAGGCAGACTTTGCAGGATTTCGGCGGGAGTTGCAAGTCAGGGTGCCAGACCGACACCCTGAGCAAAGGAGTTATCCTTCGTTATGCATTTCCAGATTTTCCACTTCATTCTGACGCTGCACCGCTTTAGCGTCGTCGTTACGTAAGGTATCAAGGAAATCGAGGTAGCCCTGATCAACATCTTTAGTCACATAGATGCCGTTGAACACCGAACATTCAAACTGCTGAATATCCGGGTTTTCAGCGCGAACGGCTTCGATCAGATCGTTCAGATCCTGGAAGATAAGCCCGTCAGCACCGATGATCTGCCGAATTTCATCCACTTCACGTCCATGAGCGATCAATTCGTTAGCGCTCGGCATATCAATACCGTAAACGTTCGGGAAGCGGATTTCCGGTGCCGCAGAAGCCAGGTAAACTTTCTTCGCTCCGGCTTCACGTGCCATTTCGATAATCTGTTCAGAGGTGGTGCCACGGACGATGGAGTCATCGACCAGCAGAACGTTTTTATCGCGGAACTCAGCGCGGTTGGCATTTAGTTTACGACGTACAGACTTACGACGCAGTTGCTGGCCTGGCATGATGAAGGTGCGACCAACATAGCGATTTTTAACAAAGCCCTGGCGGTACGGTTTCCCCAGAATTCGGGCGATTTCCAGCGCAATATCGCAGGAAGTTTCTGGAATCGGGATCACCACGTCGATATCCAGATCTTCCCATTCGCGGGCAATTTTCTCGCCCAGTTTCGTGCCCATATTCACACGCGCGCTGTAAACGGAAATTTTGTCGATGAATGAATCCGGGCGAGCAAAGTAAACATACTCAAACAGGCACGGATTGCTGACCGGATTGTCAGCACACTGACGGGTAAACAACTGCCCTTCTTCAGTGATGTAAATCGCTTCGCCCGGTGCGACGTCACGCAGAAACTCAAAGCCCAGGGTGTCGAGCGCAACGCTTTCGGAGGCGACCATATATTCTGTGCGATTATCGTCAATATCGCGTTTTCCCAACACCAGCGGACGAATACCGTTAGGATCGCGGAAAGCAACCATACCGTGACCGATAATCATCGCCACGCAGGCATACGCGCCGCGGATTAAGCGGTTTGTGGCAGCAATGGCGGCGAAAATATTGTCGGCTTCCAGCGGGTAATGGCGGAAGTTGTCCAGTTCACTGGCGAAGATATTGAGCAGAATTTCCGAGTCGGAAGTGGTGTTGATGTGGCGGCGTTTTTCTTCAAACAGCTTTTTACGCAACTCGTGAGCGTTGGTCAGATTGCCGTTGTGGGCAAGCGTGATGCCATACGGAGAGTTAACATAAAACGGCTGCGCTTCAGAAGCGCTGGAGCTGCCAGCCGTCGGGTAACGCACATGACCAATGCCCATATTGCCTTGCAAACGCTGCATATGGCGAGCATCAAATACATCACTCACCAGCCCGTTCGCTTTCCGCAAGCGGAAGCAGTTATTGGCATCAATGGTGATGATGCCGGCGGCATCCTGACCACGATGCTGAAGCACCGTTAAGGCATCATAAATCGACTGGTTAACCGGCATAACACCGGCGATACCGACAATACCGCACATACGTCTTTTTCCTCGTTAAGCCACATCTCAGAGCACTTACGCCCTGGGCAAGAAACTTGACGAGCTTTGCAGATAATCAAAAAACCATCTGATGATAAAACTGAACTGCGGAATCAATTGTGACTTGCTCCAGTCTTCACTTTTCGATACCCCGGTAAAGGAGTCGAGAAAGAAGAGAATGGCAGCAACAATCAACACACCGCGCAACGCACCGAAACAGACGCCCAGCACCCGATCGGTGCCTGACAACCCTGTTTTCTCCACTAACTGGCCTATCACAAAGTTCACGATAGCACCAACGATCAAGGTGGCGATAAACAGTACTGCGATGGCAATCCCATTTCGAACCAGTTCGTCTTCAAAGCCCGTAAACCAGACTGACAGGTAAGTGTAGTAATGGCTGGCGACAAAGAAAGCACAACCCCATGTCACCAGCGATAACGCTTCACGAACAAAGCCGCGGATCAGGCTTACCAGAGAGGAAAAAGCAATCACCGCGATTATGGCGTAATCAATCCAGACCATATGTGTCCCACGATTTTACGCCCTGTCATCCTGTTCGGGGCGCATTCTAACAGAAAAAGAAAACGTTTGCGTAGGGATTTCCTTCCCGCGCATCAATAAAAATGGCGCTGAAAAAATATTCAACGCCATCGACTTTTTATGCCTTTTGCGGCATTGGGCAACCATTGTCGGATGCGGCGTAAACGCCTTATCCGGCCTACGGGTCTACTCCTGCGTAGACCTGATAAGACGCGCCAGCGTCACATCAGGCAACGGCTGTCGGATGCGGCGAAACGCCTTATCCGACCTACGGCTCACCCCCTGCGTAGGCCTGATAAGACGCATTAAGCATCGCATCAGGCAACACCGTATTAATTCGGCGTATAGCCCATCACCACGCCGCTCAGGCCAGAAAGCTGTTTCAGTTCGCCAAGCGAACCTTTCAACTTATCTTTCGAGGCATCAGGCCCAACAAGAATACGGGTAATTTTACCCTGCACTGGCGTGGATGGCGACGTATAAACCCGATATCCCGCACCGCGCAGCTTGCCGACAATCTCATTCACTTTATCGGCATTTTTCAGTGCGCCCAATTGAACCACGTAGGCTTTGCCCGTCGGCGCCGCTTTTTCTTCCACAACCGGCTTCGGCGCTGGCGGCGCTTCAACCTTCGGCTTAGGCGGCTCCACCGGTTTCGGCTTCGGTGGCGCGACCGGCGCGGGCTCCGGTTCAAACTCGGTATTATTGGCCGCAATGGTTGCCGGATCGAGCGACGGTGCGGCGGCATCACCCGCCCGCACCTCTTCCGCCGCGCCTTCCGGCGGCTGCGTAGGCAGCGCCTGGGTGGCGGCTGGCATCATATCGGGTTCATCACGATCGCCCGGCTTTGGCACCAGAGGGATCGCAGCGAACTCATCCTGATAATGTTTTTTCTGCCCGTCGAGCAGCCCCGGAAGCACAATCACCCCCAGCGCCACCAGCACTATTGTGCCTACTAACCGATTCTGAAACTTACTCGCCACCGCTTCTCCTCGCGTCAATCACTTCCATGACATGTGCGACCGTATGGAACGAACCACACACCAGCACGGTATCTTCCGCTTTAGCGTCCGCCATCGCGGCATCCCATGCCTGCGCAACGCTATCAAATCGTTTGCCGTTCCCCAGATGTTCCAGCAGTTGCTCTGCTGTGGCACCACGCGGCCCTTCCAGTGGCGCACAATACCAGTCATCAACCACGCTTTTCAACCAGGCCAGAGTTCCGGCAATATCTTTATCATGTAGCATACCGATAACCGCCAACACACGCCCGTTTTTCGGTAACGCTTGCATACGCCCGGTGAGATATTCCGCCGCATGAGGATTATGGGCGACATCAAAAATAACACGTGGCGACTCGCTCACAATCTGGAAACGTCCTGGCAAAATTGCGCTGGCAATGCCGTCGCGAATTGCCTGTTCACTGACGTCAAGGCCGCTGGCTCGTAGCGCCGCCAACGCCGTTGCGGCATTCGGTTGCGGGACTAGCGGCAACGGCAGATTTTCCAGCGTGCCGTGCGCATCGGTAAACGACCAGTTATGATCGGTCACGGAATAACTCCATTCAACGCCACAACGCTGCAACAATGCGCCTTTCTCCTGCGCCACATCGGCAATGGTGTAAGGCATTATCGGCTCGCCGACAATCGCCGGTTTTTCGTGGCGAAAAATCCCCGCTTTCTCGCGACCAATGCTTTCACGATCCGGCCCCAACCAGTCGGTATGATCCAATGCAATGCTGGTCACCACAGCGACATCGGCATCGACAATGTTAGTCGCATCCAGGCGACCGCCTAACCCCACTTCCAGGATCACCACATCGAGTTGCGCCTGTTTAAACAGCCACAACGCCGACAGCGTACCGTATTCAAAATAGGTCAGGGAAATATCACCGCGTGCGACCTCTATTTCAGCAAAAGAGGCGGTATGCGCGGATTCCGGCAATTCCTGGCCTTGTACACGAACTCGCTCGGTATAACGCACCAGATGCGGCGAACTGTACACACCGACTTTGTACCCTGCCGCCATCAGTATCGATTCCAGCGTACGGCAGGTTGTACCTTTGCCATTAGTGCCTGCGACGGTAAACACAAACGGCGCAGGTTTGAGGACGCCGAGACACGCCGCGACCTGACTTACACGCTCAAAACCGAGATCGATAGTTTTACTGTGCAGGTTTTCCAGATAAGAAAGCCACGAAGCCAGAGGCGACGCGGCTTGAGGAGTGCGTTTGATATTCATGGTATCCGCTGATTCGTTACGAGGTGAAAAGCAAAAGGGCAGAGCCAACGGCCCTGCCCTTATCAGTTATCAGGCCTCAGATTCCTGATCCGGTACCGGAGGCACCACTTCGCCTTCACGCGGCGCATCAGGATTCGGCGCTGGCAGATTCATCAGCTTCGCCAGAATGCTGGCCAGTTTCAGGCGCATTTCCGGGCGACGGACAATCATATCGATGGCGCCTTTCTCGATCAGGAATTCACTGCGCTGGAATCCTGGCGGCAGTTTTTCGCGTACAGTCTGCTCAATAACGCGCGGACCGGCAAAGCCAATCAACGCTTTCGGTTCAGCAATGTTGAGATCGCCCAGCATCGCGAAACTTGCAGAAACACCGCCCATAGTCGGGTCAGTCAGCACGGAAATATATGGCAGTCCGCGCTCCTGCATTTTCGCCAGCGCGGCAGAAGTTTTCGCCATCTGCATCAGCGACATCAGAGCTTCCTGCATACGTGCGCCACCAGAAGCGGAGAAGCAGATCAGCGGGCAGTTATCTTCCAGCGCCTGTTCGACAGCACGCACGAAACGCGCACCAACCACGGAACCCATTGAACCGCCCATAAAAGCGAATTCGAATGCCGCAGCGACAACCGGCATCCCATACAGGGTGCCTTTCATCACGACCAGCGCATCTTTTTCGCCGGTTTCTTTCTGCGCAGAAGCCAGACGGTCTTTATACTTCTTGGAGTCACGGAACTTCAGCACGTCTTTTGGCTCAAGCTCGCTACCCAGCTCCACAAGGCTTCCTTCATCTAACAGGCTATGCAGGCGATTACGCGCCGTCATGCGCATGTGATGGTCACACTTCGGACAGACCTCAAGATTACGCTCCAGCTCAGCGCGGTATAAAACCTGACCGCAGCTATCACACTTAGTCCACACCCCTTCAGGAATGCTCGCCTTGCGGGTGGGAGTAATGTTGCTTTTAATTCGTTCAATCCAGCTCATTAGGGACCTTTCTGTCTGAACCTGGTTCGATGCCAGTTTTATCTTTGGGGACGCATAATGCCATTTTTGCCCCCAACAGACCATGAATGTTGCACATTAAAACATAACAGCCCGAAACTTTGGATAAAAAAGTGGTCGAACCGCGGAGTTACTTTTTATTTTGCGGCGCGTGCCGCAGCGCGTTTGTGGCGAATAAATTCGAAAACACCTGGCAATATTGAAACAAAAATAATGCCAACAATCATCAGTTTAAGGTTGCTCTGAATGAAGGGGAGCGTTCCGAAGAAATAGCCAGCGTAGGTAAAAAGCAGTACCCACAACAACGCGCCAATCACGTTGAAAGCGGCGAAATGACGGTACGACATGTGGCCCATCCCCGCGACAAACGGGGCGAACGTTCTGACGATAGGCACAAAACGGGCAAGAATAATGGTTTTGCCGCCATGCTTCTCATAAAACTGATGGGTTTTATCGAGATAACTGCGACGGAAAATCTTCGAATTGGGATTGCTGAATAACTTCTCACCGAACAGTCGGCCAATGGTGTAGTTGACCGCGTCACCGACAATTGCGGCAATCAGCATCAGTACGACCATCATATGAACGTTGAGATCGTTAGTTTCCAGTGATGCCAACGCTCCGGCGACAAACAGTAGAGAATCACCAGGCAAAAACGGCGTTACCACCAGCCCGGTTTCGCAGAACAGAATCAAAAACAAAATGGCATAAACCCAGACGCCGTACTGCGCGACCAGCTCCGCCAGGTGCACATCTATATGCAAAATAAAATCGATGAGGAAATAAATCAGGTCCATATTTGCCTATGCCTTGTGCGACTAAATTAGTCCGCCAGAAACAGCGGGCCCATTGGTGGTTTTGGAAGATCAAATCGGTCTGGATAATCCACCGCGACCAGATATAGCCCTTCCGCTTTCGCCGTTGCTGCCGCCAGCGTTCTGTCCTTTGCCGCCAACAGCTCTGCTATCCAGCTCTCCGGCTGGTGGTGGGCGCCGACTTCCATCAGGCTACCGACAATATTCCTCACCATGTGATGTACAAAGGCATTTGCTTTGATATCCACCACCACATAAGGTCCGTGACGCGTAACGTTGATATGCATCACGTTGCGCCACGGTGTCCGGGACTGGCACTGCACCGCGCGAAACGAGGTGAAATCATTCTCGCCCAGCAGGCATTGCGCAGCCCGATGCATCCGCTCGGCGTCCAGTGGTTCGTAAAAGTGAGTCACACCTTTACTCAACACTGCCGGGCGCAGTCGATGATTGTAGATGATGTAGCGATAACGGCGAGCCGTAGCGCTAAATCGGGCATGAAAATCATCTGGTACAGCTTTAACCCAACGCACGGCGATATCACCAGGTAAATTCGCATTGACGCCTAGCGTCCATGCGGCATCCTTACGCAGAGCGGTAGTTTCGAAATGCACCACCTGCCCCGTACCATGCACGCCTGCGTCAGTACGCCCGGCGCAGAACACGGTGATCGGTTCGTTCGCCACCTGCGAGAGCGCTTTTTCCAGTTTTTCCTGCACACTGCGTACTTCGTTTTGCCGTTGCCAGCCGTAATACTTACTACCGTCGTACTCAATGCCCAGCGCAATTTTATAAACTGGCGATGGTTGCTGGTCGGACATCAGTACAGATACTCCTGCACCAGTTTCTCAGCGATTTTCACAGCCATTAGCGCACCGCCAAAGCGAACGTTATCGGCAACAGACCAGAACTGAATTTGCTCCGGCATACCGTAGTCATTGCGCACACAACCAACAGACAGATGCGGCGTACCGGAAGCGTCGCCTACCTGAGTCGGGAACTCGTTCTCTTCGGAAAGCACAATATCTCCGCCTTGCGCAAAAGCATCACGCGCTTCTTCCGCCGCCAGCGGACGCAATGCTTCAAAGTTCACCATCTGGGCGTGACCATAAAAGACGGGTGACTGCACGACGCTTGCTGAAATCATCAGCCCCTCGTCCTGCAAAATTTTGCGGACTTCATCGACGATACGACGCTCTTCGCGCACACTACCTTCCCTGTCCGGCAATAACGGCAGCATGTTGAACGCCAGTTGACGACCGAAGAAATCATCTTCATCAATCGGAATGCCATTGAGCAATTTTGCGCTCTGCCCGGCTAAGGCATCGACCGCTTTTTTACCCTGAGCAGAGGCAGAAATCAGGCTGGTAACGCTAATGCGCGACAAACCGCCCTGATCGATTAACGGTTTCAGCGCCGCCAGCAACTGACTGGTCAGGCTGTCCGGTACGGCAATAACGTTGCGGTTACGGTAATCGGTCAGCACGAACGGGTTCACTTCCGGCACCACCAGCGGTACATCGGGTTCGAGGGCAAACAATCCGCTGCTATCAATGACCAGGCACCCTGCGTTGGTCGCTTCTTCAACCCAGCTCGCAGTGGCTTCTTTGCCAGCGACAAAAAACGCCAGTTGCGCCTGCGTCCAGTCAAAATCGACGACATCCTGCACGATGATTGTCTTACCACCAAAGCGCAGATGTTCACCTGCGCTTTCGTTACGTGCCAGTGCATAAATTTCTCCAACCGGGAACTGACGTTCAGCCAGCGTTTCGAGCAGGGCTTCACCCACAGCGCCAGTTGCGCCCAGGATGGCAATGTTCCAGCCTTCAGACATGGTGGTTTACTCCAGAAATAGCAAAACTCCCTGCCGATATTACAGCAGAGAGCATGAAGAAGAGATTAACGTGCCGGATGATGAACGGCGTTAAAACCCAGTTTACACAGTAATGCCGCCGCGCTGGCGTCATCACACATCACATACAGAGACGACCATTCACGGCGCTCAAGGTAATTTTTGCGCAATTTATCGAACTCACCCGGAATCCCAGCAACTTTGCGCAGTGGCGCATCATCGCGGCGCACATCATACACCAAATGCACCAGCCTTTTTAGCGTTGGCTGATCGAGAGAACCATGTAGCGTAATGCGACCAAACTCCGGCGCAGGCAGCAACGTATCCAGCGCAACGTGCTGCTCATGACCGATAAACTTGCTGTAAGCTTCAAACACTTGCGTTGTACCACGCGCTTTCCCTTCCAGGGTATAGCCCGCGATATGCGGCGTACCGATATCTACTTTTTTCAGCAGCTCCACATTGAGCTCCGGTTCGCCTTCCCAGACATCCAGCACTACGCTCAGCTTCTGGCCTTCGTTCAGACAGGTCAGCAGCGCGGTATTATCGACAACCGCGCCACGACAGGCGTTAATCAGAATCGCCCCCGGTTTCAGTCTGCGAATCAGTTTTTCGTCCGCCAGATGCTGCGTTTTATACGGCCCGTCTTTGAACAGCGGCGTATGGAAAGTCAGAATATCCGCTTGTGCAACTAACTCGTCCAGCGAGCGAAAATCGCCTTCATCTCCACGATCGGCGCGTGGCGGGTCGCACAACAAAGTGCGAATGCCCAAGGCTTCCAGGCGCGCCTGTAATCGACGACCGACGTTACCGACGCCCACGATACCAACAGTACGCTCATGCAGTGAAAATCCATCACGCTCAGCAAGCATTAGCAGTGATGAGAAAACGTACTCCACGACGGCAATTGCATTGCAACCTGGCGCTGCGGAAAAGCCAATCCCCGCCTGTTTCAACCATGCCTCATCAACATGGTCGGTCCCCGCAGTAGCAGTACCGACAAATTTAATGGGTTTTCCGGCCAGCAAAGATTCGTTCACCTTCGTGACCGAACGCACCATCAACGCATCCGCATCATCCAGTTGTGCAACGGGAATCGGACGACCGGGAACCGCTTTCACCTCACCCAAACGGCTAAATAATTCACGGGCATAAGGCATATTTTCATCAACAAGGATTTTCACGTTTGTGGTACCTGTATGAGACGAGAGTTAACCAAACAAGTGTGCCATAATCTCGCGCCCAGGCATACTTGCGATGATTTCAGGTATAAGGATACATAATGATACAACCTATTTCCGGCCCTCCTCCCGGGCAACTGCCAGACCGGGAAAACAGCGCAGGCAATCAGCCTTTATCCAGTCTGCAACGAACCGCCCTGGAAAGCTTAATGACCAAAGTAACCTCGCTGACGCAACAACAGAGAGCGGAGTTATGGGCCGGCATCAAACACGACATCGGCCTGCCAGGCGATTCACCTTTACTCTCGCGCCACTTCCCCGCTGCGGAACATAACCTCGCGCAACGTCTGCTTGCCGCGCAAAAGAGCTATTCTGCTCGTCGGCTTTTAACCCAGTTAGGGGAATATTTACGGTTGGGAAATAACCGTCAGGCGGTTACGGATTACATCCGAAATAACTTTGGTCAGACACAGCTTAACCAACTCTCGCCAGAACAATTAAAGACCATTCTTAACCTGTTGCAGGAAGGGAAAATGGTTATTCCTCAACCACAGCAACGTCAGGCTACCGATCGTCCTTTATTACCGGCGGAGCATAATACGCTTAAACAACTGGTGACTAAACTCGCCGCGGCGACAGGGGAACCCAGCAAGCAGATCTGGCAGTCGATGCTGGAGCTTTCTGGTGTGAAAGATGGCGAACTAATCCCGGCAAAACTGTTTAACCATCTGGTCACCTGGTTGCAGGCGCGTCAGAGCTTAAGCCAACAAAATACCCCGACGCTGGAATCGCTTCAGATGGCGCTAAAGAAACCGCTGGATACCAACGAGCTGGCAGCACTATCCGCGTATATCGAGCAAAAATATGGCCTTTCCGCGCAATCCGTCCTTTCTTCTGTACAGGCTGAGGATATCCTGAACCAGCTCTATCAACGGCGGGTTAAAGGGATTGATCCACGAGACATCCAGCCACTGCTCAATCCCTTTCCACCATTAATGAACACATTGCAAAATATGGCGACACGTCCCAGCGTGTGGATTTTGTTAGTCGCCATCCTCATCATGCTGGTCTGGCTGGTACGTTAACCCCGGCGAAACGACAGTATCGTGACAATAATTCCCAGCACCGCCGATATCGCCCCGGCAAGGAACACCGAAGAGTAACCAAACGAGGTCGCCAGCATTCCCGCCAGCGGCCCGGAAACACCGAGCGCAATATCCTGAAATGCTGCGTAGCCACCCAATGCAGTACCCCGAACTTGCGACGGAACACGCTTAACCACTTCCACGCCCAACGCCGGAAAGATAAGCGAACATCCTGCTCCGGTTAACGCCGCGCCAGCTAATGCTACCCATGCGCCTGGCGCCTGCCAGAGCAGCAACAAGCCCACGGTTTCCACCAACAGAGAGACAATTGCCACTTTCACGCCGCCAAAACGGTCTGGCATCCAGCCAAACATGACGCGCATCACCACGAACGCGCCACCAAATGCAGTAAGCGTAAAGCCCGCCATCGCCCAACCTTTGCTGGCAAAGTAGAGCGAAACAAAGGTGCCGATAACGGCAAAGCCAACGCCTTGTAGCGCCAGGCCTAACCCGGGTTTCCAGATAAGCCCAATGACGCTCCATAGCGATGGACGTTCTCCTGCCATAGCCGGTACTTTACGCACGGTACCGTTACAGGCCCACGCCAGTAACGGCAATGCCATTGTGGTAAGCGCCAGTGCAGCAAAACCGTAATGACTATGAATCAGTAAACCAAGCGGCGCGCCAACCGCCAGCGCGCCGTAAATTGCCATTCCGTTCCACGACATCACTTTGCCGGAATGTTTTGGCCCGACAATGCCTAATCCCCAGGTCAGGGCGCCCGTCAGCAACTGGCTTTCGCCAAAACCAAGAATCAAACGCCCGACGACCAACAGAGCAAATTTGAACGGTGCGGGGACGGGCAAAATCGCCGCCAGCAGCAACGCGCCCCCCGCCAGACCACAAGCTAACATCCCCTGAAGCGCCGAACGTTTTGCGCCATATTGATCGGCCAGTCGCCCGGCGTAACCACGCGTCAGCACCGTAGCCAGAAACTGAATCCCGACGGCAATTCCAACCATGGTGTTGCCATAGCCCAACTCATGATGGACAAACAGCGGGATAACCGGCAACGGCAGTCCGACTGTCATGTAGGTAAGGAAAACCGCAAGAGCGATGCGAAAGAGCGAAAAATTAGCGGAAGAACGTGTTTCTGTTTGGCTTACAGCAGTCATGTATTACTCCAGAATGCAGCGCAAGGCGAGGAGTGAACTCGTCTCATCTATCTGGTTTTCAGGGTTACGGGGCGTTGGCAGGATTTAACGCGTACGTATATTCAGAAGGACATCGACAAAGCAGAAAGTTTGCCTGGAACAAGCGACTATTGTCAATGATGTGAAAAAGGGAACCATCGGGTTCCCTTGAGACTAATGATAAACGCAAAATCGCCTGATGCGCTACGCTTATCAGGCCTACGTATCTCTGCAATATATTGAATTTGCATGCTTTTGTAGGCCGGATAAGGCGTTCACGCCGCATCCGGCATGAACAAAGTGCACTTTGTCAGCAATCTTCAGGGAATCATCAGGTTCCCTTTGGCGTTAGTGTCGGATGCAGCATTGGCGCGTAACGTCGGATGCGACGCTGGCGCGTCTTATCCGACCTACTCCGAATTAATCTTTCAGCTTACGCATCACCAGCGTGGCGTTGGTGCCACCGAAGCCGAAGCTGTTAGACATAACAGTGGTCAACTTGCGATCGATAGTTTCTGTCACGATGTTCAGACCCGCAGCCTGCTCGTCCAGCTCTTCAATGTTAATGCTCGGGGCAATGAAGCCGTGTTCCAGCATCAGCAGAGAGTAGATAGCTTCCTGTACGCCTGCCGCGCCCAGAGAGTGACCGGTCATTGCCTTGGTTGCAGAAATCGCCGGGCTCTTATCGCCGAACACTTCACGGATAGCTGCCAGTTCTTTCACGTCGCCAACCGGAGTCGAAGTCCCGTGGGAGTTCAGGTAGTCGATTGGCGTATCAACACCGTGCATCGCCATCTGCATACAACGTACTGCGCCTTCGCCAGACGGAGCAACCATGTCTGCACCATCAGAGGTTGCGCCATAACCAACGATTTCAGCGTAGATGTGCGCGCCGCGCGCCAGCGCGTGTTCCAGCTCTTCAACGACTACCATACCGCCGCCGCCAGCGATAACGAAACCGTCACGATGCGCGTCATAAGTACGGGAAGCTTTTTCCGGGGTATCGTTGTATTTAGTGGACAGCGCGCCCATCGCGTCAAATTCGCACGCCATTTCCCAGCACAGCTCTTCGCCGCCGCCAGCAAATACGATATCTTGTTTGCCCAGTTGGATCTGCTCTACCGCATTACCGATACAGTGTGCGGAAGTCGCACACGCGGAGCTGATAGAGTAGTTAACGCCGTGAATTTTGAACGGCGTAGCGAGACAGGCAGAAACGCCAGATGCCATCGCTTTGGTGACCACATACGGACCAACCGCTTTCAGGCCGCGCGGGCTACGCATTGCGTCAGCGCCAAATACCTGAAAACGCGGGGAACCGCCGCCGGAACCTGCAATCAGGCCAACGCGCGGGTTATTCTGGTAAGTTTCCGGGGAGAGGCCGGCATCTGCAATTGCCTGCTCCATAGAAAGGAATGCATAGATGGATGCGTCGCTCATAAAGCGCACTACTTTGCGGTCAATGAGGCCAGTGGTATCCAGTTTTACGTTGCCCCAAACGTGGCTACGCATGCCGGAATCCTTCAGCTCCTGAGAGAAAGTGATCCCTGAACGTCCTTCACGCAGAGATGCCAGGACTTCCTGCTGGTTATTACCGATGCTGGAAACAATGCCCAGGCCAGTAATCACTGCACGTTTCATTCAATACCTCTGTAAGTCGCACATAGAGTAAGTTTCGCATGCACAATAGCGTACACTTGTACGCCGAACAAGTCCGATCAGCCAATTAATAGAGAAATTTGCGCCGCCTGGCACACATCGCTAAGATCGAGCCACCGCCTGTGAGACGAGTAACTTACGTGAAACACTACGCCATACAACCTGCCAACCTCGAATTTAATGCTGAGGGTACACCTGTTTCCCGAGATTTTGACGATGTCTATTTTTCCAACGATAACGGACTGGAAGAGACACGCTATGTTTTTCTGGGGGGTAACCAATTAGAGGCGCGTTTTCCCACACATCCACATCCTCTGTTTGTGGTAGCTGAAAGCGGCTTCGGCACCGGATTAAACTTCCTGACGCTATGGCAGGCATTCGATCAATTTCGCGAAGCGCATCCACAGGCGCAATTGCAGCGATTGCATTTCATCAGTTTTGAGAAATTCCCCCTCACCCGCGCGGATTTAGCGCTGGCGCATCAGCACTGGCCGGAGCTGACTCTGTGGGCGGAACAGCTTCAGGCGCAGTGGCCTTTGCCCCTGCCCGGTTGCCATCGTTTATTGCTCGATGAAGGCCGCGTAACGCTGGATTTATGGTTTGGCGATATCAACGAACTGACCAGCCAACTGGACGATTCGCTGAATCAAAAAGTGGACGCCTGGTTTCTGGACGGTTTTGCGCCAGCGAAAAACCCGGATATGTGGACGCAAAATCTGTTTAACGCCATGGCGCGCCTGGCACGCCCCGGCGGTACGCTGGCGACCTTTACTTCCGCCGGTTTTGTCCGCCGTGGTTTACAGGAAGCCGGATTTACCATGCAAAAGCGCAAAGGGTTTGGTCGTAAACGGGAAATGCTTTGCGGCGTGATGGAGCAGACATTACCACTCTCCTGCTCCGCGCCGTGGTTTAACCGTACGGGCAGCAGCCAACGGGAAGCGGCAATTATCGGCGGCGGTATTGCCAGCGCGTTGTTGTCGCTGGCGCTGTTACGTCGCGGATGGCAGGTAACGCTTTATTGCGCGGATGACGCCCCTGCGCTGGAGGCTTCCGGTAACCGTCAGGGCGCGTTGTATCCGTTATTGAGCAAACATGACGAAGCATTAAATCGCTTTTTCTCCAATGCGTTCACCTTTGCCCGCCGACTTTATGACCAATTCCCCGTTACATTCGATCATAACTGGTGCGGTGTAACGCAGTTGGGATGGGATGAAAAAAGCCAGCATAAAATCGCACAGATGTTGTCGATGGAATTACCCGCAGATCTGGCGAGTGCGGTAGAAGCGAGTGACGTTGAGCACATTACAGGCGTTGCGACGAATTGCGGCGGCATTACTTATCCGCAAGGTGGCTGGCTGTGTCCGGCGGAACTGACCCGTAATGTACTGGAACTGGCGCAACAGCAAGGTTTGCAGATTCGTTATCAACATCGGTTACAGGATTTATCCCGCCAGGATGATGTGTGGCAACTGAGGTTTGCGGATAATCAGCAAGCGACACATAGCGTGGTGGTACTGGCGAACGGGCATCAAATCAACCGTTTCAATCAAACATCGCATTTGCCGGTTTATTCAGTTGCCGGTCAGGTCAGCCATATTCCGACCACACCGGAACTGGCGAAGCTGAAGCAGGTGCTGTGCTATGACGGTTATCTCACTCCACAAAATCCGGCAAATCAGCACCATTGTATTGGTGCCAGTTATCATCGCGGCAGCGAAGATACGGCCTACAGTGAGGACGATCAGCAACAGAATCGGCAGCGGCTTATTGATTGTTTCCCACAAGCACAATGGGCGAAGGCGGTTGATGTCAGTGATAAAGAGGCGCGTTGCGGTGTTCGCTGTGCTACCCGCGATCATCTGCCAATGGTAGGCAATGTGCCTGATTATGACGCAACGCTCACGGAATATGCCTCTCTGGCGGAACAGAAAGATGAAGCGGTAAGCGCACCGATTTATGCCGATCTGTTTATGCTTGCTGCTTTGGGGTCGCGTGGTTTGTGCTCAGCCCCGCTGTGCGCCGAAATTCTGGCGGCACAGATGAGTGAAGAACCGATTCCGATGGATGCCAGTACGCTGGCAGCGTTAAATCCGAATCGATTATGGGTACGGAAGCTGCTGAAAGGTAAAGCGGTTAAGGCTGGGTAATCTGCTTTGGCATTGTTTGTCGGATGCGGCGTAAACGCCTTATCCGACCTGGGGGTAACCTGTAGGCCTGATAAGACGCGGTAAGCGTCGCATCAGGCATAATGCACCGAATATCGGATGCGGCGTGAACACCTTATCCGACCTGGGTGTAACCTGTAGGCCTGATAAGACGCGGTAAGCGTCGCATCAGGCATGGTGCTCCTAATGTCGGATGCGGCGTGAACGCCTTATCCGACTTACGCGTTACCTGTAGGCCTGATAAGACGCGGTAAGCGTCGCATCAGGCATTATGCTGCTGTGAAGCCTGCTGAAACAGGTGTTCCCACATATCGGTTACCAGCGCCTGGTCGCGCGGCGACAATTCACCCGCGCCAATAGCTTTTTCCAGACTCTGGCTAACCGTTGTATATACCGCCTGGGCGGAGTGGTCATCGCCACTTTCCAGTTCTGCGATGGCTAATGTCAGGTGGCCACGCAAATACCCACTGGCAAATAACTCATCGTCACTGGCATGGTCAACCATACCGTCGATTAATGCCAGAATGCGTGATTCAAACTCCGCGATCATCTTCTTTCCTCATTGTAAAACGTGGCGCAGGCTTCAGTTGAGCGCTTCCGGCCACGGGAACTGTTCCGCCGTAAGTTCCGGCGTGTGATAATAATTTTGTAATGCTTTGATAAAGCGTGCCGGACGTTCAGGAATACCGTTCTCCAGATAGTTCATTACCTGTGCATGGACCCGCCGTTGAAATGCCACACGATCCGGTTCGAAATCCCCTTCAAGGTTGTCGCAACTGACATTAAACGGATATCCCGCCGCCACGCAAAACAACCAGTCAAGCGCCTGCGGCTTCACTTCAACATCTTCAAACTGGCTCTGCGTTTGAGCATCGCGACCATCCGGGCAATACCAGTAGCCGAAGTCAACCAGTTCTCGGCGCGCTTTCCCGGCAATACACCAGTGCGAAATCTCGTGGATGGCGCTGGCGTAAAAGCCGTGAGCGAAAATAATGCGGTTATACGGTACTTCCGCATCTGCAGGAAGATAGATCGGTTCGTCGTCGCCTTTAATCAGACGGGTATTAAATTCATCGGCAAAGCAGTTATTAAAAATTTCAATCAACTGCTCATAGTGGTGTGTACTGTTCATTAGTTCATCCCCAACCAGTGGAGGATCTCCTGTCCGTGGCTATCATAAAGTAATTTGGCGCTCATCACCGCTGAGACGATAACGATCATCGGGCGGATCAGTTTTTGTCCTTTGCTCAACACCAGTCGTGACCCCATGCGCGCGCCGAGAAATTGCCCCACCAGCATCACAAATCCCGTCGCCCAAATAACTTTGCCGCCGAGAATAAACAGCAACAAACCGCCGAGGTTTGACGTTGCATTGAGTAATTTCGCGTGGGCGGTGGCTTTAGCGAGGTTGAATCCGCACAGCGTCACAAAGGCCAGTGCGTAAAACGAGCCGGCTGCCGGGCCGAAGAAGCCGTCATAAAAGCCAACGCACCCACCAGCGATTAAGGCAAAAGGCAGACCGTACATCCGGCGCTGACGGTCTTCTTCACCCAGTTTTGGCATCAGCAAGAAATAGAGGCCGATACAAATGACCAGGAGCGGCAAAATCTGCCGTAACACATCGGCTTTAACGTACTGCACCAGTAAAGCGCCGCTCATTGAGCCGACAAAGGTCATAGCAATATTGAGCTTCTGGTCGCTTAAGCTAACCACTTTGCAGCGAATAAAATAGATGGTTGCAGAGATAGAGCCGCCACAAGCCTGCAGTTTATTGGTTGCCAGCGCATTAGCCGGAGGCATTCCTGCCGCCATCAATGCCGGGATAGTGAGTAACCCACCGCCGCCCGCTATCGAGTCGATAAATCCCGCCAATATGGCGACCAAAAAGAGGACGCCCAGCAACAGCGGGGAGACCATAAACAGATGATTAAAAGTATCCATTACAGTACGTGCTCATCCAGTAGCGCCTGGCAGGAAGGCGGCAACGGAGGCGGTGTCTTCTTCTCAGGCTTGGTTGTTCCTGGTTTTGGCGGTTCAAACCAGCTTTGCAGTTCTGCCCCACAGCCATCGCCTGGCGGTGGTAAAGGTTGATCTTCACACTCCAGACTATCGGCAGGACAACGTAATCGTACATGCATATGCGCGCGATGCTGGAACCAGGGTCGCACTTTCCTCAACCAATCGCGATCGGTGCCTGCATCCAGACAAAGTTGTTGTTTAATCGCCGGATTAACAAAAATGCGGGTAACATCTTCGTCCTGCGCAGCAAGTTTAATCAGATTGAAAATTTCCGGTTTCCATAGCGATGGAACAACGTGCTTACCGTCGCGAGAAACGAGATCCAGCGCCTGTGGCCGCAAAAGTTGCGCCGAGGACCAGCGTGTTTTTGGCAGTTGCAGGAAGATATCAACATCCAGTCCGGTCTGGTGGCTGGCGTGACCGCCGTTGAAGCGCCCACCCGCAGGCATCCCCATATCGCCAATCAGTACCGTCCCCATCCCCAGATTATTGACCTGGCGGCTAAGACGCTGAATAAACCTGACCAGATCCGGGTGACCGAAATAGCGACGCTGATCGGTACGCATCACCTGATAATGTTCGGACTGTATCGGCAGCGTGTCAGCGCCGACGATACAGCCATTAGAAAAACTGCCTATCGATTGTGCGCTACCCGGCACAGGTTGGGTTATTTTTTGCCACGGCGTCGCTGCCAGGCTGGCGCTACTGGCAAGCAGAGCCAGCAGCGCAATCGCGGTTTTGTTCATTTTTTACCAGCGTGGAATATCAGTCTTCACATCGGCATTTTGCGCCCGCTGCCGTAGCAGGTGATCCATCAAAACGATCGCCAGCATCGCTTCGGCGATCGGCACCGCGCGGATCCCAACACAAGGATCGTGACGGCCTTTGGTGATCATCTCAACTTCTTCGCCAAAGCGGTTAATAGTACGCCCCGGCACGGTAATGCTGGAGGTCGGTTTCAGCGCCATATGGGCAATAATTTGCTGCCCGCTGCTGATGCCGCCGAGAATGCCGCCCGCGTGATTACTCTGGAAACCCGCTTTGGTGATTTCGTCGCGGTTCTGGCTGCCGCGCAGCGCTACAACGTCAAAACCGTCGCCGATTTCCACACCTTTCACCGCGTTAATGCTCATCAGCGCGTGGGCGATGTCGGCATCCAGGCGATCAAATACTGGCTCGCCAAGTCCGGCGGGTACGCCATTTGCCACCACGGTCACTTTCGCGCCAATGGAGTCGCCCTCTTTTTTCAGCGCGCGCATCAGTTCATCTAAGGCGTCGATTTTGTCCGGGTCCGGGCAGAAAAAGGGATTTTGCTCAACCTGCGACCAGTCTTTGATTTCCAGTGGAATGTCGCCCATCTGACTCAGGCAGCCGCGAATTTCAATGCCAAATTTCTCGGCGAGATATTTTTTGGCAATCGCCCCTGCTGCCACGCGCATCGCCGTTTCGCGAGCGGAAGATCGTCCGCCGCCGCGATAATCGCGCAGACCGTATTTTTGTTCGTAGGTGTAATCGGCATGACCCGGGCGGAAAACATCTTTAATTGCGCTGTAATCCTGGGAACGTTGATCGGTGTTTTCGATCAACAAACCAATGCTGGTGCCGGTGGTAACGCCTTCAAAAACACCGGAGAGTATTTTGACCTGATCCGGTTCGCGGCGCTGGGTGGTATAGCGCGATGTCCCGGGGCGACGACGGTCGAGGTCATGTTGCAGGTCCGCTTCCGAGAGCGGAATGCCTGGCGGAACACCATCGACGATACAGCCGAGCGCCAGCCCGTGCGATTCGCCGAAGGTGGTTACGCGAAAGAGTTGTCCAATTGTGTTTCCAGCCATCACGGTTCCGTTATTGTTGTGTTTGCGTGTTTACTTAATCTTTATAAATACCGAAATGTTCACGGGCCGCCAGCAATTGTGCTTTAGTGAGCATAAACACACCGTCGCCGCCGTTATCAAACTCCAGCCAGGTGAACGGAACATCCGGGTATTGCTCCATCAGATGTACCATGCTGTTGCCCACTTCACAAATCAGTACGCCGTCATCCGCAAGGTAATCAGCCGCATTACCGAGAATGCGACGCGTCAGTTTCAGGCCGTCGGTGCCAGACGCCAGACCCAGTTCCGGTTCGTGGCGATATTCATTTGGCAAGTCAGACATATCTTCCGCATCGACATACGGCGGATTGGTGACAATCAGGTCGTACTGTACTTTCGGCAAATCGCGGAACAGATCGGAACGAATCGGAATGACGTTATGAATCAGGCCGTGTTCTTCAATGTTCTGTTCGGCAACCGCCAGCGCATCAGGAGAAATGTCTACCGCGTCGACTTCCGCTTCCGGGAAAGCATAAGCACAGGCAATGGCGATACAACCGCTACCGGTGCACATATCTAAAATGTGCTGCGGTTGTTTGTTGATAAGCCCGGCAAATTTATTGTTGATCAGTTCCCCAATCGGCGAGCGCGGTACCAACACGCGCTCATCGACGTAAAATTCATGGCCGCAGAACCAGGCTTTATTGGTCAGGTAGGCAACCGGAATGCGCTCGTTGACGCGACGGATTACGCGCTCAACAATACGGTGTTTTTCGCTGGAGGTCAGGCGCGCATTGCGCATGTCTTCCGGGATATCCAGCGGCAGATAAAGCGACGGTAATACCAGTTGTACCGCTTCATCCCACGGGTTATCGGTGCCGTGACCGTACCAGATATTCGCCGCGCTGAAGCGGCTCACCGACCAGCGCAACATGTCCTGAATGGTTTGCAGTTCATTTACTGCTTCATCAACGAAAATTTTATCCACGTGTTCCTCCAGGGCATGATTGCATTAATTTCGGCGGCTAGTTTGCCATGAAGGCGGTGATAAATCAGCATCCATGCGCCGTGAGTGAGGAAAAATACGTTTAAAACGATCGATTGCGCGGCGAGTCGGGTAAACTGTAGGAAAATGAGAAATGAGAAGCGTAAATGAAAAAGAAATCACCACTTAGTGAGGAGGATCAGGCGCTGTTCCGCCAGTTGATGGCGGGGACTCGCCAGCTTAAACAGGACACGATTGTCCATCGACCGCAACGCAAGAAAATCAGCGAAGTACCGGTCAAACGTTTGATTCAGGAGCAGGTTGATGCCAGCCATTATTTTTCCGATGAGTTTCAGCCGTTATTAAATACCGAAGGTCCGGTGAAATATGTCCGCCCGGATGTCAGCCATTTTGAGGCGAAGAAGTTGCGACGCGGAGATTATTCACCGGAGTTGTTTTTGGATTTACACGGTCTGACGCAGCTACAAGCCAAACAGGAACTGGGGGCGTTGATTGCCGCCTGCCGCCGTGAACATGTGTTTTGCGCCTGCGTGATGCATGGTCATGGTAAGCATATTTTGAAGCAGCAAACGCCGCTGTGGCTGGCGCAACATCCCCATGTAATGGCATTTCATCAGGCGCCGAAAGAGTACGGCGGTGATGCAGCATTGCTGGTGTTGATTGAAGTGGATGAATGGCTGCCGCCGGAATTGCCCTGAATATTTAAAGGTGGATAAGTCGGGCCATTTAGCCTTGAATACTGGCGTCTCAACCCTGGCGATAATGAACGTAATAATCGGGCATTAATTGAAAAACGTAAGCAGCTTTCCGACAGCCTTCTGTGGGCTAATGGCATTGACCCTTCAGAGGGGCTTGAGGATGACGACCTGCTGCAAGCGCTTATCGACGAATTACTCACCCCCGTCGACGGTTATCTGGCACCTTTCGCTCCCGTGGTGGCGAATATTCTAAAAAACTGGATGACCGCATGACATAACGGACAACGGGGCCAGATGGCCCCGCATCGTGTGTGGTGTATGCGCTACAGTTCGTTGAGCGTGTACTGGAAGCGGCAGGTGGAGTCAATGGGCTGCCTGCTGCTGGTATCGACACGCACCACCATGTCATGCAGTCGCTTGTCAGTAATGGGATACGGGTTGGGTGTAACCGTCACTGTCGAACTGTCACAGCCGGAGGTGGAGAAGGTGATCATTTGCGCCACAAAGCGACAATAGGCGCCACGGTCATCCATTACGCTACTGTCACAGAGCTTGCCGCTTTCCATCAAAAAGGTGGGCAGCGTTTTCTCAATCGTTCCGCCCGTCGATTGCAGCGACAGCACTTTCGAATGGGCAACATAATCTTCACTCCACGAAATATCATAAGTGGCAACGGAGACAGGGCATGACGAGTTATGCACTTTTGGCCCCACATATGGGGTTGGTACATCATACGGGAGAACACTATCAGTGTATGTTGAAACTAACCATGGACACCCTTGTACAGGTCCATCGTGATACACGCTAAGGACTATATTCTCACAAATCCAATTCGTCCTACTCGATAAAGCATCATATGCTTCAAGTCCAACACAATTGGATTTTGCTACCTCATAGCCATCATCAACTGTCAACTCAGGTGCAGTCGTGTTACCACTCCAACTGACTAAATCTAGCTTTTCTGTTTGAAGTGTACGACTGTGTTGCTTGTACACGCCATAGGAAACGCCTTCTGGCGTTAGAATTTCAAGATAGTAATGAACCTGGGTTGTAACAGCAGAAAATCCAACCGGAGTCACCAATGTTGCAATTTTCTTCGCCGCCAGCCCACCAGTACTCGAAAGGATCAGGACGAGTAAACAGGCCAAAAAACGCAGTATTTTCATCTTAAATGTACTCAAACGTTGCGGTTAAGGAAGCGGTAAACTCGCCCATCGTCACTTCCCGCCCGCTTTTCGCCTGGAGCCAGACATTAAAATTCAGATTGTTATTGCCGTTACTCAGCACAAAGGTCGCGCCACTGGTGTTGTTGATCGGCACCGCCGTTCCGTCGGTTTTTTCCATACCAATCCCGATGCCCTGCGCCCCGGAGGAGGCATCCAGCGCCAGAAAACCGGGCTGCTCGCTGTCTTCCGTACCGGTGAGCGTCACCCGAACCTCATACTGGGCTGGCCCTTTACAATCTTTCAACTGAAACACTACTGGCACCCGCGCCGACTGCCCGGTCACCATCAGGTCTTTGCGGCTAACGGTGGGGAAATGCACCTCCGCAAGCGACTCGCCCTGAACCACCAGCGTGCAGGATTTACTGAGTAAATTGCCGTAGAAATGCAGGTTGTCAGCCGCCTGTGTCGTGCCGCCGTACGCCAGCAGCGCCGCCAGCGCCACGTAGCGGTAATGTGTGCGAGTCAGATTCATTGGTAATCCACCGTTAAGGTTGCCCAGGCAGAGAAGTTCCCTTCACTGAGCGCCGCGTCGCTGGCTTTTACCGGCACCGCGATCAGCGTCGGCGGGCTCGCCGGGTCTATTGTCAGCTGTTCGCCCACTTTAAACGGCTGGCCGTTTTGCTGAAGCTCAATCCCCAGGCCCGGGACGTCGGTTTCAATGGCGGCGTCATCGTAACTGGTCTGGTTGCCCGTCCAGGTCAGGCTCATCTCCCTGGCGTCGTCGCGCACATCAGGATTGCAACTGATGGTATAAGGCACGTCCTGGCGGAAGTTGTCGCCGTTGATGTTGTCGATGATCACATTGCTGAACGCCACTTCAATGCTCTTACCATCGCTGATGGTACAGGCGGGCGGCGAAACCAGCGTGCCGTGAAAGGTAATATCGTTAATAGCGGCCTGCGACAGGCCAGCAAAACCGTAAAGTAAGCACCACGCGAGTCGTTTCATTGGTAGTCCACCACCATGGTCATGGTCGCGTTAAACTGCGATGCCATCAGTTCCACACCGCTCTGCTTCACCGGAACGGCTTCGAAGTCTGGCTGAGTATTGATGTTGAACGGCAGCCAGCTACTGTTGCCCACGGTCACCAGCGAATGGTCGGCGGCATTCTGAATGCGAATGCCAAAGCCATTGATCCCGGTACTCAGCACCGTTTCACCATTAATCGTGGTGGTGGTGGCTTGAAGCTGCATTTGCAGGTCGTCGCTGACACTGTTTGAGCAGTTCAGGGTGTAGCCAATAGGCTGACGGTAGTTGGTACCATTGATGCCTTTAATGATCACATTACCGAACTCCACCGCGCTTCCCTGTACCGAGCAGGGCGGCGGCCCATCCACCAGCACGCGCAGCGTCAGGTTGACGATTTTGCCGCCCGCCATTGCCGGGGAAACGGTCGCGCCACAGGCCAGCAATAGCGCGGCAGATCCGGCCAGAAAGAACGCTTTCATGTTGCTTCTCCCGTTATCAGCCTTTGCTGCTTTGATCTTCATCCACCTTGCAGGTGTTCCCTTCACAACGGAAAATCAGCGGTAAGCGTGCGCCGTAGTCGTTGATGTAGGTCAGCACCGGGGCGCTGTCCATTTTTGCCTTTAACGGTTGTGACGTTTTCGGCGGCATCACCAGCGGTTTAAACCCGGCAGCGGTCGGCCCTTTCTTCTGTGTGCTGGCATCGCTGATGATGACGTGATACGGCGTCGGGTTATTGACGGTATAGTCCTGGCCGCTGCGCGTGAGTGTGACCTTAAACTGCCACGGTTTTCTCATGTCGATCTTCTCCAGCGCCTTTGGTCGCCAGAACAGCTTGATGCGCGTTTGCAGCGCAATTTGCAGGGTGTTGGCTTTCCCGGTCTTTGGCGGGATCTCACGCACGTTGTAGTAGAACAGGCTTTCGCGGTCAGACGGCAGCGTGTGAATGTCCGGCAGCGCCTGAATCTTCACCTTATCAACAAAAAAATAAATAATTATAATCAACAAAAATGAATTACTTATAAAGCACACTAAAAAATTATAATGACATTACCATTATTTATTGCTAAAATTTAATATCAATTAAATTAATAAATATTCAAGACGCAAAACCATTATTTTCTTTATTTTATTACGGGATTCAATAATGGGAAAATATAATAACTATCGAGAGTTGTTAAATATTAACAACATTTAGACAAGAAAAAGAATGATTGTATGACGGAGAAACTGCCCGGTGTACGCGCACGTAACCGGGCATTGATTGCTTAAATCGCTTTCGCCATCTTCAGATTACATGGGCTCATTTGCCAGTTGAATGTACCGTTTCCGCTTTCATCAAGCGTTACACAGGCAATGGCTGAAGTGGTAAACATAGGCGGCGTTTCGCCCGGGCATAACTCGGAAACCAGATACCCAACTAACGGTAAGTGAGAGATAACCAGGACCGATTTGACACCCTCGTTGGTCAATGCCTGAAGATAAGCACTGACCAGACCAACATCGCCGCAGGGCGTCAACTCCGGCAGAACTTCCACGCTGGAAGGCAGATCCATACAATCCCCGACTTCTTCCAGTGTTTGCTCGGCTCGCAGGAACGGGCTCACCAGAACACGTTCGATTTCCACTTTTTGACCTTTCAGCCAGTTCGCCATCAGGCGAGATTCGTCACAACCGTTAGTGGTCAGAGGACGAACCGAATCACTGGCGGCATCGAGGGCTGCGTCGCCGTGACGCATGATAAAAACTTGCATATTGCACCGCTTTTGTTAACCAGATTCACCCGCCTTGTTTCATCTGAAACCAGAGAAACGAAACGGTGGCCGGCATTGTGCCTTATCCATTCACCGAATGAAACGCTGTTTTTTACCTCAATGGCGTAAGTATAGTCAATATGTGTTTACATTTTGACCTGAACTCCGCCATTCAGCGCGGATTGATATAGCTTTGACCCTTTTAACGAGGGTCAGTTGCAGTTGTTTTCCAAAAACTTTCTCCACGCTCGCTCATCTCTTGTAAACGTTCACAAGGGGTAAAGCACGAACCATACTGCGTGGCCAGGCGTTGCATTATCGCCACGACTTCCCCCGCCCCGAGTGTATCGATATAGCGGAACGGGCCACCAAGAAACGGCGGGAAACCAATACCAAACACGGCGCCAATATCGCCATCGCGGACGCTGCGAATAACCTGTTCGTCCAGACAACGTACGGCTTCATTCAGCATTAACATCACGCACCGCTCAGCAATCTGTGGTGCGGAAAGTCTCCCCTGCCCTTGTGCGCCAATCAGCGGATAAATGGCGGGATCGACCTGTTTTTTGCTTTTACGCCCTTTTGGGCCATAAAGATAGAAACCCCGGCCATTTTTTCTGCCTTTGCGATCGTCATTCAAAATTGAAGAGACAATATTTGCAGGCGCGCTAAAACGCTCTCCATAAGTTGCTTCCAGTACAGGAATAATTTTAGTCCCGGTGTCGATTCCTACCTCATCCAAAAGTTGGATTGGTCCGACAGGAAAACCAAATTTAACCAGCGCTGCATCGATATGCTCCACACGCTCGCCTTCGGTCAACATGCGGATAGCTTCGTTAATGTACGGCGCTAAAATGCGATTGACATAAAACCCGGCTTTATCCTGCACCACGATCGGCGTTTTACCTTGTTTTTTCGCCAGTTTTACCGTGGTGGCGATGGTTTGTGCCGATGTACCGACATGAGGAATAATTTCCACCAGCGGCATTTTTTCGACCGGACTAAAGAAATGCAGGCCGATAACCTGTTCTGGTCGCGTGGCATACGCGGCGATATCGCTAATGGGTAAAGATGACGTATTCGACGCAAAAATAGTATGAGAAGCGCAATTTTGCTCAACTTCTGCCACCATCTGTTGTTTTAATTCGAGATTTTCAAATACCGCTTCAATAATCAAATCGCGATGTGAAAAACCGCGGTAATCCGTCGTACCGGAAATTAAAGCCAGTTGCTTGTCGCGTTCGCTGGCTTTGAGATGACGACGGCGCACTTTGCTGTCCAGCTGCTCCCAACTGTATTTCAACGCATGATTAATGCCCTGAGCGTTGATATCTTTAATTCGTACCGGAAGACCCGCTTTGCAGGCAGTGACGTAAGCAATACCGCCGCCCATCAAGCCGCCGCCTAAAATCCCCACGCTGTTTAATGGGTCAGGTTCGACATCGCTACCGGGATCTTTCTTCACTTCTGTACTGGCAAAAAAGAGATTACGCAGAGCTTGCGATTGCGGCGTCATCGCCAGCTCGCCAAAAGCACGAGCTTCAGCGTCATAACCACTGCTAACGCCTTGCACCAGCCCGGTTTCGATAACCTCAAGAATACGTTCTGTCGCCGGATAATTGCCCTGTGTTTTCTGCTCTGTTTTTTTGCCGACCATTTTGAACAGCAGCGTACGCCCCAACGGCCCCGCCATTACGCGCTCACGGATTGGGAGAGTTCGTGAAGCCTGACGATTCTGCTTCGCCAGCTCTACCGCGGCTTCCAGTAAAATGGAATGAGGAACGACATCATCCACCAGTCCAGATTTTAACGCCTGTTTCGCACGAAGTTGCTTGCCGGTGAGGATCATCTCCAGCGCAGTGCTAACGCCCACCAGTCGGGGTAAACGCTGAGTTCCGCCCGAACCGGGCAATAATCCCAGTTGGACTTCCGGTAAACCAAGCACCGTTTTAGGGTCGTCACTACAGACGCGTCCGTGACAGGCCAGCGCCAGCTCCAACCCGCCACCGAGGCAAGCGCCGTGGACAGCGGCAATAACCGGTACGGGTAAGGCATGAATTTCCGCCATCAACTGCTGGCCTTGCCGCGCCAACGCTTCCGCCTCTTGTGCCGTTTTGCAGTTGCCGATCATGTTGATGTCTGCCCCGGCAATAAAGTTGTCCGGCTTCGCGGAGATAAACACCACGCCGCGCAGATTTTTATTTTCACGGAGTTGCTTAATGATGGCGCGTACCTGCGAAGCGAACTCCACCTTCAGGGTATTCATTTTCTCGCCGGGAACGTCAATAGAGATGACGGCAACATTGTCCAGACGCACATTGAGGGTAAAGGCTGATGCTATTTCCATTATTCCGCCTCCAGAACCATTGCTGCGCCAAGTCCACCTGCGGCACAGGCTGTCACCAAACCAAATCCACCGCCACGGCGGCGCAGTTCATGTAAGGTCTGGGTGATCATTCGCGCGCCTGTTGCGGCAAAAGGATGACCGTAAGCAATGGAACCGCCGAGCACATTAAATTTACTGTCGTCAACTTCACCGGTGGCATGCGTTCTTCCTAACACATCGCGGGCAAAACGTTCACTACCGAGTAACTGGATATTCGCCAGCGTTTGGGCGGCAAAGGCTTCGTGCATATCAATCAACGTCAGATCGGCCATCGTCAAACCAGCACGTTCCAGCGCCAGCGGTGTTGACCAGGCCGGGCCGAGCAACATGTCCTGCCAGACATCAATCGCGGTAAACGCGTAGCTACGCAGATATCCCAACGGTATCAACCCTAATTCTTTCGCCCGCGATTCGGTCATCAGGATCACAGCGGCTGCGCCATCGGTCAGCGGCGTACTGTTCGCCGCAGTCACTGTGCCATGTTTACGATCAAACGCCGGGCGTAACTTTGCGTAATCAGCAAGCGTGGAATTACCGCGAATATTATTATCTTCTGCGAGAGGCTGTTTATAAGGAGGGATGTAGGCGGTCATCACCTCTTCTTTAAGTTTTCCTTCCGACCACGCCAGAGCGGCACGTTGATGCGAACAATGGGCCAATGCATCCTGCTGTTCGCGAGTAATGCCGTATGTTTTCGCCATTTGCTCCGCAGTGTCACCCATTCGCAAGCCGGTGGAGTATTCCGCCACCGCAGGCGGTACGGGCATCAGGTCACGTAAACGCAGGCGGGAGAATAGTTTCAGACGCTGGCTCAGCGTGCGGGCTTTGTTGACATCCACCAGCACTCGCGCCAGTTTTTTACTGACGCCAATTGGCAATACGGAAGAGGAGTCAGCTCCGCCCGCAATACCCGCGCGAATGGTTCCCGCCATTAAACTTTCGGCAACGTTAGCGACAGCCTGAAAACTCGTGGCGCAAGCGCGACTAACGCTGTAGGCATCGGTATGGACATTCATTCCGACGCCAAGAACAATTTCACGCGCAATGTTGGGAGCTTCCGGCATTTGCACAACCTGACCAAAGACCAGTTGTTCAATCACATCGGCGGGAATTTCACTGCGGGCGAGCAGTTCACCGACCACCATCTTCCCCAAATCAACAGCAGGAATGCCATGAAATGCCGTCGCCTGACGGGCAAAAGGCGTACGTAGCCCACTGACAATGGCGATACGATCGCCGTGACGGGTAACCAGCGGTAAAACCTGCCCCATAACATTCCCCTGTAAAAAAAAGATATAAAGTGGTCTGACCTGATCATGGTCTTAACCATTTTTTTACATTTAGCCAAGCAGAGAAAAGGGAAAGTGAGAGCTATGACACAGTGATAACGGGAAGGAGAAAAGAAAACGCCCCTGCCAGCAACGGGCAGAGGCGTCGTTATCCGAGAGGAATTAACGCAGACCCAACTGGAAGATCAGCATTTCAGCTTCGCAGGCAAAAGTAAAATCAATATCCAGACGAACACCGTCAGACTCTTCAGTGAAAGTCGGAGTAATTTTGCACGGTTCGGACTCTACGCTACGGGCTTTTTCAGTCAGCGCCGCCAGCGTTTGTTCTGCTTCTGCGCGGTTTGCAAACACACGGCTGTAAGACGCGGTGCAATCGGAGTTGTCCATAATGGTGCCAACATCCATACAGCAGCAAACCGGGGTTTCATCAGCACTACATTTACTCATCGTTGATTTCCTCTGTATGTGCACCCAAGGTGCCAGATAAACGTTACGGATATTTTACGCTTCTGGAAAGTGCCGCTCCAGTTGTTAATTCTGCAAAATCAGATAAGTGACCGAAATCACACTTAAAAATGATCTAAAACAAAATTCACCCAAATGAATGAGTGCGCCACCTTCAAATTTTGCCAGCTGGATCGCGTTTCTTTGATCATATTTGAAAAAGTATCGAAACATACTTGCAACATTCTATCTGGTCCGACCTATACTCTCGCCACTGGTCTGATTTCTAAGATGTACATCAGACCCTACACTTCGCGCTCCTGTTACACCACGTAACATAGTTTGTATAAAAATAAATTATTGAGGTTATGGTCATGAGCCAGAAAACCCTGTTTACAAAGTCTGCTCTCGCAGTCGCAGTGGCACTTATCTCCACCCAGGCCTGGTCAGCAGGCTTTCAGTTAAACGAATTTTCTTCCTCTGGCCTGGGCCGGGCTTATTCTGGGGAAGGCGCAATTGCCGATGACGCGGGTAACGTCAGTCGTAACCCGGCGTTGATTACTATGTTTGATCGCCCGACTTTTTCTGCCGGTGCGGTTTATATCGATCCAGATGTGAATATCAGCGGGACTTCTCCGTCTGGTCGTAGCCTCGACGCGGATAACATCGCGCCGACGGCATGGGTTCCGAACGCTCACTTTGTGGCGCCAATTAACGATCAGTTTGGTTGGGGAGCTTCCATTACCTCCAACTACGGTCTGGCGACAGAGTTTAACGACACCTATGCAGGTGGTTCTGTCGGTGGTACGACCGACCTCGAAACCATCAACATGAACCTAAGCGGCGCCTATCGTTTAAATAACGCATGGAGTTTTGGTCTCGGTCTGAATGCCATCTACGCCCGCGCGAAAATTGAACGCTTCGCGGGCGACCTGGGGCAACTGGTTGCAGGTCAGATTATGCAATCTCCCGCCGGGGCGACGCCACAAGGGCAGCAACTGGCGGGCATGGCTAATAGCATCCCAAGCGATGAGAAAATTGCTCATCTGAATGGCAACAAGTGGGGCTTTGGCTGGAATGCCGGCATCCTGTATGAACTGGATAAAAACAACCGCTACGCGTTGACCTACCGTTCTGAAGTTAAAATTGACTTCAAAGGTAACTACAGCAGCGATCTGCCAGTTGCTATTAACAACTACAATTTCGGTCTGCCAACGGCTACGGGCGGAGCAACGCAGTCAGGTTATCTGACGCTGAATCTGCCTGAAATGTGGGAAGTGTCGGGTTATAACCGTGTCGCGCCGCAATGGGCGATTCACTATAGCCTGGCTTACACCAGCTGGAGCCAGTTCCAACAACTGAAAGCGACCTCTACCGGTGGCGATACGTTGTTCCAGAAACATGAAGGCTTTAAAGATGCTTACCGCATCGCGTTGGGTACCACTTATTACTACGATGATAACTGGACCTTCCGTACGGGTATCGCCTTCGATGACAGTCCGGTTCCGGCACAAAACCGTTCGATTTCCATTCCTGATCAGGACCGTTTCTGGCTGAGCGCAGGTACGACTTATGCGTTTAATAAAGATGCATCCGTCGATGTTGGCGTTTCTTATATGCACGGTCAGAGTGTGAAGATTAACGAAGGCCCATACCAATTCGAGTCCGAAGGTAAAGCCTGGCTGTTCGGTACTAACTTCAACTACGCATTCTGATAACCTGGTCATTTAATAAGAAAAAAGGTGAGTTTTGCGACTCACCTTTTTTATTTATCGATTACTCAGAATCGATTTCTTTTAACTCATCCTGAATCGCTTGCGCGTTCGGGTTTTCCTGCGGTTTAAGTTCACCGCCATTGGCAATGAAGTCATGACGCTGGAAGTAGGCCTCACGCACCATAATATAAGGATCTGACGACTGGCGAAGCAGGCCATCAGAATCCAGCAATTGCGCACGAGTTTCGATACCTTCAAGCGTCCATTTACCGATAGACATCGGCCAGGTCAGCCAGGAAAGTACCGGATACAAGCCATCCGCCATATCACCGCCATCATCACGCAACGTGAAGCTGCCGTAGAACGGTAATTGCATGTACGGCCCGTAGCCCACGCCGTAATGGCCCAGAGTGCTACCAAAACGATGAGGTTCCGTACGTTGCAGTTTCGGATTGGCCATCCCCGCGACATCAATAAAGCCGCCCATACCCAAAATGGTGTTCAGGAAAAAGCGGGTAAAGTGGACCATCCCCTGATAAGGATCGCCCTGCAAGAAATAGTTGACCATTACCGCAGGTTCTTCAAGGTTGCCGGTAAAGTTGCTCAGCCCATTACGAGCCGGTTGCGGAACATAGTCGCGCCAGGCGACAGCCACCGGTCGAACAACATACGGATCTAACACATTGAAGTTGAAATTGTACATGGTGCGGTTAAACCCTTCTAACGGGTCAGAACGCCCTTGCTGATCTGTGCCGGAACTCGCACACCCCACCAGAAGCGTAGTTCCCAGAGCAAGCGCCGACAGGCGAAGCTTCATAAATGTCTCCCTGTTTTTTTATGGCTTATGCAGTTTGCCATCCATGACGGAACGATACCGTATCCGCCTGTTTAGGTGTGTGCGATTGTAACAGCACGTCAAATGATGTCCAGACGACTTGTTTTGCTGATTTGAGCATAGCCTGGTAATTGATGACCTGTAGGCTACGCGATTTCACGAAAGCAGAAAAAGGCATACATCGTCATTTATGCATTTTCAGAGTAACACCCGCCAGTTACGCGTAAAAAAATCGTCACAATTTAGCTATACGTTCTAATGAGCCAGCAACAAGCGTAAAGAAGACGCGCATCCAAAAGCAGAAGATGCGGAAAACATTAAGAAAAATGATAAAAACCACGCACAGGTGGCGAGGGTTTAGGCAATCGAACATTCACATACTTACCCCGTCGTTCATTAGCGGGTATACTCATGCCGCAATGTCCTCTTAGTTAAATGGATATAACGAGCCCCTCCTAAGGGCTAATTGCAGGTTCGATTCCTGCAGGGGACACCATTTATCAGTTCGCAAAATCCCCTGAATATCCCCCTGTCAGTGAATCATCAGTTCGTTACCTTAAGACGGGTAAAAAGCGGATAAAATAAATTTACCCACTCGATTTTTACCCATGCCCGCCGTTTAATACATTATGAAATGTGGTTTTCAGACTGGCAGACTTGTTCTCTTAGCCAGTGAATAAAAGCCTCAATTTTTGGCCACTGCCTTCCCGGCAGTGTAGTGATGTAATAATGCTGATGACATTTCACCGCCATATCGCCAAACGGTGCGACAAGTTCACCACTGGCAAGCCTTTTTTGTACCAGACGTTTTCTGCCCATCGCGACTCCAATATGATTCATCGCTGCGATGACGGCTAAGTCTGAACGATCAAAGCCAATTCCCGAGGATGTCGGCAAATTAACCGCATAATGTTGTGCCCAACTGTGCCATTCATCCGTGCCCGAGTCGTTGCTCCATGCTTGTCTGTCGTGCAGCAGAGTACAGTGGCGCAAATTAATTACCGTGTTTGTTAAAGCATGGCGTTGGGCATATTCAGGACTGCACACTGGCAATATTTCTTCATCCATCAGGAAATGATGAGTCAGTTGCGCTGACGGCGCATCATCAAAGTAAATCGCTAAATCGACCCCGGCACGTTGCAGATTAATGTTGTCATTACCGGTAAGCACGGTGAGCGAAATCGACGGATAGCGGCGTGTAAAGTCACCTAATGCAGGCACCAGCCAGCATTGCGCGATAGAGGGACGAGAATACAAGGTTAAGGTTCCCGATAACTCCTGATTTTTAATATCAAGGATCTCCTGATTCAGGGTATCCAGCGACGATTTTAACGCCCAATAAACACGTTTCCCCTCATGCGTTAATTCCACTTTGCGATGGGAACGGACAAACAACTGAATGCCCAACTCTTCTTCCAGCTGATTAATACGGTGACTTACCGCGCTGGGGCTCAGCGACAATTCCTCTGCCGCCAGGGCGAAAGACTGATGCCTGGCAGCCACTTCAAAAGTATGCAGTTTTGATAGTTGCCAGCCATTAAGCAGTCGATTTCTCATTTCACGTAGGGGTTCCATAATCACCTCATTTTTTTCCTGAGTGTAAAAAAATGACAGTGAAAATTCAGCTTTAAGGTGAACCAAAGTGAACCATATCTCATTTCATCCCTATTTTTAGACATAAATCACTCTCTTGATTCGATTTACCTCATGTGAATGGCAAATTTTATCGTTTGTCAGTCTGCGTTGTTTTTTTGTCCAATATCACCAGGTTAATCACAGGGGAAGGTGAGATATGCACTCTCAAATCTGGGTTGTGAGCACGCTGCTTATCAGCATCGTGTTAATCGTACTGACCATCGTGAAGTTCAAATTCCCCCCGTTTCTGGCGTTGTTACTGGCCAGCTTCTTCGTGGGAGCGATGATGGACATGGGGCCGCTGGAGATGGTGAATGCCATTGAAAGTGGGATTGGAGGAACGCTGGGGTTTCTCGCTGCAGTTATCGGCCTTGGCACAATTCTGGGAAAAATGATGGAAGTTTCCGGGGCGGCAGAAAGAATTGGTCTGACGCTCCAGCGCTGCCGCTGGCTTTCGGCTGATGTCATTATGGTGCTGGTGGGCCTGATTTGTGGCATCACGCTGTTTGTTGAAGTGGGCGTTGTGCTGTTGATTCCTCTGGCTTTTTCAATTGCTAAAAAAACCAATACCTCATTGTTAAAGCTGGCGATTCCGCTGTGTACCGCGCTGATGGCCGTTCACTGTGTGGTTCCTCCGCACCCGGCGGCTTTGTATGTTGCCAATAAATTGGGCGCAGATATCGGCTCGGTGATCGTCTACGGCTTGCTGGTTGGGCTGATGGCATCACTGATTGGCGGCCCGCTTTTCCTTAAATTTTTGGGTCAACGACTGCCCTTTAAACCTGTACCCACAGAGTTTACCGATCTCAAAGTTCGCGATGAAAAAACGCTGCCCTCATTAAGCGCAACGTTATTCACCGTACTGCTGCCCATTGCGCTGATGTTGGTGAAAACGATTGCCGAACTGAATATGGCACGTGAGAGCGGTTTGTATTCCTTGCTTGAGTTTATTGGCAACCCTATCACTGCCATGTTTATCGCTGTGTTTGTCGCCTATTATGTGTTAGGCATACGCCAGCACCTGAGCATGGGGGCGATTCTCACGCATACAGAAAACGGCTTTGGTTCGATTGCTAATATTTTGCTGATTATCGGGGCCGGAGGCGCATTCAACGCCATTCTGAAGAGTAGCGGTCTTGCGGATACCCTGGCAGTTATTCTCTCCAATATGCATATGCACCCGATTCTTCTGGCCTGGTTGGTGGCGCTTATTCTGCATGCGGCAGTGGGCTCTGCTACCGTAGCAATGATGGGAGCGACGGCAATTGTCGCACCCATGCTGCCGCTGTATCCCGACATTAGCCCGGAAATTATTGCAATTGCCATCGGTTCGGGCGCAATTGGCTGCACAATCGTGACAGACTCGCTTTTCTGGCTGGTGAAGCAATATTGCGGCGCTACGCTCAATGAAACATTTAAATACTATACGACAGCGACATTTATCGCTTCGGTCGTCGCTCTGGCGGGCACATTCCTGCTGTCATTTATCATCTAAGCGCAAAGAGACGTACTATGGAAAACGCTAAAATGAATTCGCTCATCGCCCAGTATCCGTTGGTAGAGGATCTGGTTGCTCTTAAAGAAACCACCTGGTTTAATCCTGGCACCACCTCATTGGCAGAAGGTTTACCTTATGTTGGCCTGACCGAACAGGATGTTCAGGACGCCCATGCGCGCCTGTCTCGTTTTGCGCCGTATCTGGCAAAAGCATTTCCTGAAACGGCTGCCGCGGGGGGGATTATTGAATCAGAACTGGTTGCTATTCCTGCTATGCAAAAACGGCTGGAAAAGGAATATCACCAGCCGATCGCCGGGCAATTGCTACTAAAAAAAGACAGCCATTTGCCGATTTCCGGCTCCATAAAAGCACGTGGCGGGATTTATGAAGTCCTGGCCCATGCTGAAAAACTGGCTCTGGAAGCGGGTTTGCTGACACTTGAGGATGATTACAGCAAACTGTTTTCCCCGGAGTTTAAACAGTTCTTTAGCCAATACAGTATTGCTGTGGGATCAACCGGAAATCTGGGGTTATCAATTGGTATTATGAGCGCCCGCATCGGCTTTAAGGTAACGGTGCATATGTCTGCTGATGCCCGCGCCTGGAAAAAAGCGAAACTGCGCAGTCATGGCGTTACTGTCGTGGAATACGAGCAAGATTATGGTGTTGCCGTCGAGGAAGGACGTAAAGCTGCGCAGTCTGACCCGAACTGTTTCTTTATTGATGACGAAAATTCCCGCACGTTGTTCCTTGGATATTCCGTCGCAGGCCAGCGTCTTAAGGCGCAATTTGCTCAGCAAGGTCGCATCGTCGATGCTGAGAATCCTCTGTTTGTTTATCTGCCGTGTGGAGTAGGCGGTGGTCCTGGCGGCGTCGCATTCGGGCTTAAACTGGCGTTTGGCGATCATGTTCACTGCTTTTTTGCCGAACCAACACACTCCCCGTGTATGTTATTAGGCGTCCATACCGGATTACACGATCAGATTTCTGTTCAGGATATCGGCATCGACAACCTTACCGCCGCGGATGGCCTTGCGGTTGGTCGCGCATCGGGCTTTGTCGGGCGGGCAATGGAGCGTCTGCTGGATGGCTTCTATACCCTTAGCGATCAAACCATGTATGACATGCTTGGCTGGCTGGCGCAGGAAGAAGGCATTCGTCTTGAACCTTCGGCACTGGCGGGTATGGCAGGGCCTCAGCGCGTGTGCGCATCAGTAAGCTATCAACAGATGCACGGTTTCAGCGCCGAACAATTGCGTAATGCCACTCATCTGGTGTGGGCGACGGGAGGTGGAATGGTGCCGGAAGAAGAGATGAAGCAATATCTGGCAAAAGGCCGCTAATTACTTTTCAACGCAGCATCGCTCTGAATGAGCGATGCTGTCTCATCAGTTCATCATGAACGTATAAAAGTCGGTCAATGACCTTGTTCTGATATCACTCATTGCATTTTATGAACATCCAGAAAACAATGAATGATTATTTCAATTTCAAATAAAAAAATTCCAGCGTGATTTCAGAAAAATGCAATCCGGGAGCTTGGAGATTTTTATAATCTTTATTTACACTATGTTGAATTGAGATGTTTTTTAATTCCCAACTATGAATAGCAATATAAAACAAAGCTAGCCTGAACGTTCAGCGCAGGCTGGAATAATTTAATTCCAGCACTGCCAAAATATTTCTGCCCTTCAAGGTTATTGTTTTCCGTATCCCACCATAAAACGGATCATCAAACCACAAGCCGGAGCAATAAACATAAATATGCCCGTTACCAGCTCATTAGCGCCAGTTAACCACATAGTGAAGTAATAAATAATGGCGGCGAGGATCACCATTCCGAAGAAGGAAGAGACTGCTGATACCACGCCCAATACCTGTCCTATGTATCCACTGACACAAACAATACAAAGGGCGAGAAACATCCATAAATAAATCATAGCTCAACCTCCTGCTTCGCTAAAAAACCTGTAACATCAATCATTTTAATAATAAGACAATCCTTAACCATTGGCAATTTTGGCAATATTTGCCAGAGATTTTTTTCTTTTCCGACGGCCAATAAAAGAAAAACAAGATGTTAGCCTGGTGCTAATATCACACTAAAATATATTCACGCAGAGTGACTAATAAACAGTGGCGAAAAGCAGGCTGCTAATGATAAAGTAGAAGGACCGCATTCATGCTCCTCGTGGTTTTGTCCTGACTAGTCTTTACACTCTTTACAGGAACCATTGTCGTACATGATGGCCTAATCAATTGAGTGTACCGCTGTCGACAAGAAATCTTCTGCGATACAACAACGCGTATCTACAGAAGGTAACTATGTTTCCACAACGCAAATTTTCTCGCGAGTTTCTCCATCCTCGCTACTGGTTCACGTGGTTTGGTTTGGGTGTACTCTGGCTTTGGGTACAGCTTCCTTACCCTGCCCTGTGTTTTCTTGGTACACGCATCGGCACAATGGCCAGACCGTTTCTTAAACGTCGTGAATCCATCGCGCGCAAAAACCTTGAGCTTTGCTTCCCACAATATTCAGTTGAACAACGCGAGAAGATGATCGCTGAAAACTTTCGTGCGCTTGGTATGGCGCTGGTAGAAACCGGAATGGCCTGGTTCTGGCCCGATCATCGCGTACGTAAATGGTTTGATGTTGATGGCCTGGATAACCTCAAACGCGCGCAAATGCAAAATCGCGGCGTTATGGTTGTCGGCGTGCATTTTATGTCGCTGGAGCTGGGTGGCCGCGTGATGGGCCTGTGTCAGCCGATGATGGCCACTTACCGCCCGCATAATAACCAGCTAATGGAGTGGGTGCAGACACGTGGCCGCATGCGCTCTAATAAAGCGATGATCGGCAGAAATAATCTGCGTGGTATCGTCGGCGCACTGAAAAAAGGCGAAGCCGTGTGGTTCGCCCCCGACCAGGATTATGGTCGTAAAGGCAGCTCTTTCGCTCCTTTCTTCGCGGTAAAAGATGTCGCGACGACTAACGGTACCTATGTGCTCTCTCGTCTTTCTGGCGCAGCCATGCTAACCGTAACGATGGTGAGAAAAGCCGATTACAGCGGTTACCGTCTGTTTATCACGCCGGAGATGCAAGGTTATCCGGCAGATGAAAATCAGGCTGCTGCTTACATGAACAAAATTATTGAGAAAGAGATTATGCGTGCGCCGGAGCAGTATCTCTGGATCCACCGCCGCTTTAAAACCCGTCCCGTGGGCGAAGCGTCGTTATACGTTTAACAAATAACCGCTGCACTCATCCTCCTCGAATCAGCCATAATAACCTCATGGTTTTTGTGGCTTTTTTCTTAAGTTTTTTTCCTTCGCTGAATCGTGAATTATTACTACCAGAAATTAAACTGTCGCCGATATGAGACACTCGTAAGTTACTAAAAGTAAATAAGAAAATGCCTCTTGTTTCGTCCCATTTTTAGGCGTACATTAGCGCCGTCTCGAGCAGATTAGCTCAGAATTCTGGGGTGGCGCCCACGGCAAAACAGAGAACTTTTAAGATCGTTTTGCCCGGTGTCAACTCACTGTAGCAGGTGTAATGAAGTCATTCAGGCGTAACAGTAAATTACGCGGAGAGATGTAAAGTGAAATATTTCTTTATGGGCATTTCTTTTATGGTCATCGTTTGGGCCGGTACTTTTGCCCTGATGATCTAAAAGCAAACTGTGCAATGAAAAACAGGAGCCATCTGGCTCCTGTTCGCTTTTCTGGAGAAGCGTTTATTCAGCGTCTTCGTGAATATGTTTGCTGCTGGCTGGCAGTAAGCCATCGGCGCGGAACATCGCTTTAATACCCCTGATGGCCTGACGAATACGATCACGGTTTTCAATCAGCGCAAAGCGCACATGCGTATCGCCGTAGTCGCCAAAACCGATGCCTGGAGAAACACACACCTTCGCTTCATTGAGCAGTTTCCTGGCAAATTCGAGCGACCCCATTGCGGCATATGGTTCTGGTATTTTTGCCCAGACGTACATCGAAGCCTTCGGCATTTCAACCATCCAGCCTGCTTCATGTAGCCCTTTTACCAACACATCGCGGCGACGCTTATACTGTTCAGCAATATCACGCACACATTGCTGATCGCCTTCCAGCGCCGCAATAGCGGCTACCTGCAATGGCGTAAAGGTGCCGTAATCGTGATAGCTTTTGATACGCGCCAGCGCGCTGACCAGCGTCTTGTTACCAACCATAAAACCAATTCGCCAGCCTGCCATGTTGTAGCTTTTCGACAGCGTAAAGAACTCGACCGCCACATCACGCGCGCCCGGCACCTGCATGATTGACGGCGCTTTCCAGCCGTCGTAGACAATATCGGCATAAGCCAGATCATGCACCACCAGCACATCGTAGCGTTTCGCCAGCGCGATAACTTTTTCGAAGAATTCCAGTTCCACACATTGCGCGGTGGGGTTCGACGGAAAGCCAAGAATCATCATCCTGGGTTTCGGATAGCTTTCACGAATGGCGCGTTCCAGTTCGTTGAAGAAATCGACGCCTTCCACCAGCGGCACTGAACGTACCTGCGCACCGGCAATTACCGCACCGTAAATATGGATCGGATAGCTTGGATTTGGCACCAGCACGGTGTCGCCATGATCCAGCGTCGCCAGCATCAGATGCGCCAGTCCCTCTTTCGAGCCAATGGTGACGATAGCTTCTGATTCCGGGTCGATATCAACGTCATAGCGCTCCCGATACCAGTGGGAGATCGCGCGACGTAACCGCGGAATACCGCGTGACGTGGAGTAACCGTGTGTGTCCGGTCGCTGCGCCACAGTACATAATTTTTCGACAATATGCGGTGGAGTCGCACCGTCCGGGTTGCCCATACTGAAATCAATAATATCTTCACCGCGCCGACGCGCAGCCATTTTCAGTTCAGCGGTAATGTTAAAAACGTAAGGCGGGAGGCGATCAATGCGCGTAAAGTGACGTTCAGGGCGAGTGTCAGCCATAATTTCCTCGGATTCACGTGAGCGCCCGGACCGTCCGAGCGACGCTGCCACGATGGTGGCTGTTTTGAAAATAGCCTGAACAAATTCTGTCTGTCGAGTGCTTTAGCAAAATATTTTTTATTGCCAAAAAGAGGAACACATTTCTTAAAATAGGAAATCAAGAACAATCGACACGAAAAACACCACCAACATAATTAACATTATAATTGCAATAAATTTACCATTTAGCGTGTCATCAGCAAGAGAGGTATTGTTAATACACCATTCAGCGATCAATCCCCTTTTAAAAATGTGGTTTTTCCTCAAAAAGAAGCACACTGGTCATCGGCCTTCAGGTTACCTATCATAGAGGTTTAATCCTTATTCAGAGTCACCCGTGCACGAAATATTCAACATGCTGCTGGCGGTATTCGATCGGGCAGCGTTAATGCTTATCTGCCTGTTTTTCCTCATTCGTATCCGCCTGTTTCGCGAACTGTTGCACAAGTCGGCGCACTCACCGAAAGAGTTGCTCGCCGTTACCGCGATATTCTCACTGTTCGCCCTGTTCAGTACCTGGTCCGGCGTACCGGTGGAAGGTTCACTGGTTAACGTCCGTATTATCGCGGTAATGTCTGGCGGGATCCTGTTTGGCCCGTGGGTGGGCATCATTACCGGCGTGATCGCCGGTATTCATCGTTATTTAATTGATATTGGCGGTGTGACGGCGATCCCCTGCTTCATCACCAGTATTCTCGCAGGATGTATTTCCGGCTGGATTAACCTGAAAATCCCTAAAGCGCAACGCTGGCGCGTCGGTATTCTCGGCGGCATGTTGTGTGAAACGCTGACCATGATTCTGGTGATTATCTGGGCGCCGACTACCGCACTGGGGCTGGACATCGTCTCCAAAATTGGTATCCCGATGATCCTCGGCAGCGTCTGTATCGGCTTTATTGTGCTGCTGGTGCAAAGCGTTGAGGGCGAAAAAGAAGCCAGTGCCGCGCGGCAGGCTAAGTTGGCGCTGGATATCGCCAATAAAACGCTGCCGCTGTTTCGTCATGTGAATAGCGAATCATTACGTAAAGTCTGCGAAATTATCCGCGATGATATTCACGCCGACGCAGTGGCGATTACCAATACGGAACATGTACTGGCCTATGTCGGCGTGGGGGAACACAACTACCAGAATGGCGATGATTTCATTAGCCCAACGACGCGTCAGGCGATGAACTACGGAAAAATCATCATTAAAAATAATGATGAAGCCCACCGCACGCCGGAGATCCATTCCATGCTGGTGATCCCGCTGTGGGAGAAAGGCGTAGTGACCGGCACGTTGAAAATTTACTACTGCCATGCTCACCAGATAACCTCGTCATTACAGGAAATGGCGGTCGGCCTGTCGCAAATTATCTCCACTCAACTGGAAGTTTCTCGCGCCGAGCAATTACGTGAAATGGCAAATAAGGCAGAACTTCGCGCCTTGCAAAGCAAAATCAATCCCCATTTTCTGTTTAATGCCCTGAATGCAATCTCATCGTCGATCCGTCTGAATCCAGATACCGCTCGCCAGCTCATCTTTAATTTATCGCGTTATCTCCGCTATAACATTGAATTAAAAGATGATGAGCAAATCGATATCAAAAAAGAGCTGTACCAAATTAAAGACTATATCGCCATTGAGCAGGCCCGCTTTGGCGACAAACTGACCGTTATCTACGATATTGATGAAGAGGTAAATTGCTGCATTCCAAGTCTGTTGATTCAGCCGCTGGTGGAAAATGCCATTGTGCACGGTATTCAGCCCTGTAAAGGGAAAGGCGTTGTCACCATCAGCGTTGCAGAGTGCGGTAATCGGGTTCGGATTGCAGTGAGAGATACCGGACACGGCATTGACCCGAAAGTCATTGAGCGGGTCGAAGCGAACGAAATGCCGGGTAATAAAATCGGCCTGCTGAATGTGCATCATCGTGTGAAGTTATTGTATGGTGAGGGGTTACATATCCGTCGTCTGGAACCTGGAACGGAAATCGCGTTTTACATTCCTAACCACCGCCCCCCCGTCGCCTCACAGGCTACGTTATTGCTTTGAGCCGGAGTGATATTGTGAAAGTCATCATTGTTGAAGACGAATTCCTGGCACAACAGGAACTTAGCTGGCTGATAAAAGAGCACAGCCAGATGGAGATTGTCGGCACCTTTGACGACGGTCTGGACGTGTTGAAGTTTTTGCAACATAACCGCGTCGACGCCATTTTTCTGGATATCAATATTCCGTCGCTGGATGGCGTACTGCTGGCGCAAAACATCAGCCAGTTCGCCCATAAACCGTTTATTGTGTTTATCACCGCATGGAAAGAACATGCGGTGGAAGCGTTCGAACTGGAAGCATTTGACTACATTCTCAAGCCATACCAGGAGTCACGCATCACCGGGATGCTGCAAAAACTGGAAGCGGCCTGGCAACAACAGCAAACCAGCAACACGCCCACCGCACCGCTAACGCGTGAAAATGACACCATTAATCTGGTGAAAGATGAACGCATCATCGTGACGCCAATCAATGACATTTATTACGCTGAAGCGCACGAAAAAATGACGTTTGTCTATACGCGGCGTGAGTCTTATGTGATGCCAATGAATATTACCGAGTTTTGCAACAAACTCCCGCCATCGCACTTTTTTCGCTGTCATCGCTCGTTTTGTGTCAATCTGAACAAAATTCGCGAGATAGAACCGTGGTTTAATAACACCTACATTCTGCGGCTGAAAGATCTGGATTTTGAAGTGCCAGTTAGTCGCAGCAAAGTAAAAGAGTTCAGGCAGTTAATGCATCTCTGATTCAGGGAATACAAATGAAAGCAGCAGGCTTGCCCGCCGATCAACAATTTTTCGCCGATCTGTTCAGCGGCCTGGTGCTTAACCCGCAACTGCTGGGGCGCGTCTGGTTTGCCAGCCAGCCTGCCTCACTGCCTGTCGGGAGTTTATGTATTGATTTTCCGCGTCTGGATATTGTGCTACGCGGCGAATACGGCAACTCGCTGGAAGCAAAGCAGGTACGCATGGTGGAAGGAGAAATGCTGTTTATTCCGGCGCGTGCGGCTAATTTACCGGTCAACAACAAACCGGCAATGCTGTTAAGCCTGGTATTTGCCCCAACCTGGCTTGGATTATCGTTTTACGATAGTCGCACTACCTCGCTGTTGCATCCTGTTCGTCAGATCCAGCTTCCCAACCTGCAACGCGGCGAAGGCGAAGCGATGCTCACCGCCCTCACCCATCTCAGCCGTTCACCGCTGGAGCAAAATATCATTCAGCCGCTGGTGTTAAGTTTGCTGCATCTTTGCCGAAACGTGGTGAATATGCCGCCCGGTAATACACAACCGCGCGGCGATTTCCTCTATCACAGCATTTGTAACTGGGTTCAGGATAATTTTTCCCAGCAACTCACCCGTGAAAGCGTGGCGCAGTTTTTTAATATCACACCCAATCATCTGTCAAAACTGTTTGCTCAGCATGGAACGATGCGCTTTATCGAATATGTTCGCTGGGTACGGATGGCGAAGGCAAGGATGATCTTGCAGAAATACCACCTGTCGATTCATGAAGTGGCAGAACGCTGCGGTTTTCCTGATAGCGACTATTTTTGTCGCGTTTTCCGGCGTCAGTTTGGCCTGACGCCGGGAGAGTACAGCGCCCGTTTTCAGGGCTAATCTCAGAAGGTTAATTCTGCTTCCAGTAACGTCAGGATGCTTTGCGCATCTTGCGCGGCAAACAGTGACTGGCGAAAGTTTTTATTCACCAGTTTGCACGCCAGTTGCGAGAAGACTTTCACATGGTTCATCCCTTCGTTAGCGCCCAGCGTTAGCATGATCACCAGTTCCACATCGCCCATCTCTGACTGCCAGTCGATTGGTTTTACCAGCCGGGCAATACTGATACTGGAATGGCGGATCCACTGGGATTTGGTATGAGGGATCGCCACGCCAAAACCGACGCCGGTGGTGACAATCTCTTCCCGCTGCCAGACATCTTCTTCCAGTTCAAATGGATGCTCAGTACGCCCGTTAACGCCCAGATTGCCGCAGAGGAACTGAATCGCCTGTTCTTTATTGCGAAAGGCCTGATCAACGAAGATATTCTCCAACGCTAACAATGGGCGAACGTCCTCTTCTGGCGTAAACGCGGTAAGTAATGCTTCAATCTCCTGCGCACTGCGGCATTCGCACGCCTGGCGAGCCAGTTCCCGGCACGCTTCACTGTCAAGTTGGCGAAGCTGGCTTTTCACTGCCGGAATGCGTGGACTACTCATACTCAGCTCATCAAGCCCCAGCCCAAGTAGTAACGGCAGATAGCGGCTTTCGCCGCCGAGTTCCCCGCAAATACCTACCCATTTTCCTCGCTGATGCGCAGTAGTAACGATTTGCTGCAACATACGCAGGAACGATGGCGTAATCGGGTTATACAGCGATGAGACGCGCGGGTTATTACGATCGACTGCATACAGATATTGCGTCATATCGTTGGAACCAATACTGAAGAAATCAACCTCATCGCAGAAGTGGTCGATGATGTAGCACACCGATGGGACTTCAACCATAATCCCGAGCGGGATCGTCTCTGCGTGACGCAGGCCATCGCGCTTAAGTTCAACGATCGTTTTTTGGATCTCATCCTTCACCCATAAGATCTGATCGAGACTGTGAACCATCGGGATCATCAACTGAGCATTGCCAAAACTGGCAGCGCGCAAAATCGCCCGTAGCTGAGTACGAAACAGGCCAGTAAATTCCGGGTAGATTCGTACCGCTCGGTAACCAAGGAACGGATTCTCTTCCTGAGGAATATTCAGATAAGGAATGCTTTTATCGCCACCGATGTCCATCGTGCGGAAGATAATCGGTTTGTCGCCCGCCGCCAATAACACCTGCTGGTAGGCTTCAAATTGCTCCTGCTCGTCCGGCGCGCTGTCGCGATCCATATACAACATTTCGGTACGGAATAGCCCGACGCCTTCCGCGCCGTTGGCAAACGCACCTGGTGCTTCCAGAGCGGTACCAATATTCGCCGCAATATCAATCCGCTTATTATCACGAGAATAGGCCAGTTGCGCGGCGGCCTGCGCCTGTTGCTGCTGACGTTTGTCCGCCAGCGTCTGCGCAACCTGATAATAACCGCTCACGGCGTCATTGGGGTTAATCGCCAGCACGCCGCACTGGGCGTCGAGTACCGCCGGTTGCCCGGCATATCGGGCAATCGCATCCAGCGGCAGGCCACTCAAAACCGGGATCGCCGAGGCGCGGGCCAGAATCAGGGTATGCGAGGTACGCCCGGTTTTCTCCAGAATCATGCCCGCAAGATTCTTCAGTTCGAGGCTCAGGAACTGGCTTGGGGTTAAATCTTCGGTCACCAGAATGGTGGGTTTTTCAAGTACCAGATTGTTGCGCGGTTTTAGCTCCGGCCAGGTAATATGCAACAACTGCTCACTGATATCGCGAATATCGCTGACCCGCTCGCGCAAGTAGTCACTGGCGGAGGCAGAAAGCTTGGCGCAAATCTGCTCCATATTATTGATAATCGCCGCGCCCAGCCCCTGATGTTGTTCCGCCATCAGGCGACGGATATTCCCCGCAAATTCATCATCCTGAATCAGCGATAAATGGGCGCTCAAAATAGTTTTGCTTTCGCCGTCACGCTCGCGCAGTTGTTGGTTCAGTTGCTCAGCAAGCGTTGCCAGGCTGTGTTCCAGCCGGGTGATATCTTGTGCTCTCGCTGGAATCGCACGATAACTGTCGAGGCTGTCGCTCTGTAACAGGGTCAGCGTACCCACGCCAACGCCGCTTGCCAGCACGTTGCCGTACAGTAAATCCGGGTTCAGGCGGCTTAATGAACGCGGCAGCGGGTGCGTCGCCAGTTCTGCCTGCGTCGGTTGTATGCTGTCACTGTCGATAAAACGCGCCTGGATGTACTCTTCCAGTACGCGTCGTGCCTGCTCTTCATCGCTGCCGCTAATATTCAGGCTGCAACTGTCATTAAATAAGGTGCCAGTGCCAATCAATGCCAGCGAGCTTTTCGCATCGGCTTTCGTATTCTGGCGGTGGTTTATGAAGGTCACTTCGCTTTGCCACTGGCTACACTGCTCTTTAAGCTCCCACGCCGGACGGGCATGAAGACCGTTAGGCAAAGGGCAGAGAAATTGAATCGTTAACATAACCGCTCCGGGTTAATCAGGAGATCATCTGAAGTCCGTCAGTTGAACAACTGTCTCACGCGTAAGACGTTGAATGAGGGCAGATAAAAGCTGCTGTATTTGCAAAATGTCGCGGCAATCGGCAATCGACGCGGCGCAATGGCCGTGGCGGGTGGCAGGCCCCATCACCACTGTGGGAACGCCAGTACCGGTTAAGTGCACCGCCCCACCGTCCGTGCCACCATTGCTGAACATATCCATCTGTAACGCCACGCCAGTTTCTGCCGCCACGGTTTCAATCCACGCGGTGAGTTTGGGTGGCGCAATCAGCGATTTATCGCTTAACACCAGCATCGGACCATTACCAATCTGGCGATAGTTAGCCGCGCCATAATCAAAGTTTTTCGCCCAGCAAGCGGTATCCAGCACAATGGCGACGTCCGGCGACACCGCCCGGGTGGCGGTTTGCCCACCACGTAGTCCAACCTCTTCGCTGGAGCTGCCTACCAGCCACACTTCCGCAGGCAGTTCAGCTTCATGCAATTCACGCAGTAACATCACCAGCAGATAACAACCGAGGCGGTCATCAAAAGCTTTCCCCATTACCCGCTGGTGAGGGAGAACCTGAAAAGTCGTATCAAACGTAACACGATCGCCTGGACGAATTCCCGCCTGCATCACTTCGTCATACGAGCGCGCGCCAATGTCCACGCGCATAGCGCTAACGTCATTCCCCTGCCGCTCGCCATCAAGCAGACCTGGAATTTTGCACTCTTCACGGGTGGTGATCCGCACCGCCTGAAGCTGGCGGGCAGCCATGCGTACGTTGCCAATCGGCAGCACATCGATCGCCCCTTCACGGGAGATGCTACGCACCATAAATCCCACTTCGTCCATATGCGCACAGATCATCACCTTCGGACCTGTCGATTCATTCAGGCGGATCAGTACCGATCCCAGACCATCAAAACGGACCTCTTTTTGCAGGCGATCCGCTTCTTCCAGCAGGATCTGCCGCACTTCCTGTTCCGAGGAGGCGATCGCATCTGCCTCGCTCAACGCTTTTAATAGCGATAAATCCATTATTCATCTCCCGTGAGCAACACTGTTTTCGGCGTGGCATACAGCACTTCGGCGCCTTGCGGGGTAACCAGTACGACATCTTCAATACGCACGCCCCCCAGCCCTGGCAGATAAATCCCCGGCTCCACGGTCAGTAGCATGCCTGGCTGTAGCGTCGTGGTGTCTCGCGGTGAAAAACGCGGCTCTTCATGGACCTCAATGCCAATAGCATGACCGGTGTTGTGACCGAAATAGTCGCTAAAACCTGCCTCGGTAATCACCCGGCGCGCGGCGTCGTCAACCTGCTGGCAGCGCACACCGGGGCGAATCGCAGAGATGGCCGCCAGTTGTGCTTGCAGAACAATCTGGTACACGTCAAACAGTGGATGAGATTCGGCGCTCACCCCTTCGCCATTCACCAGGAAGGTGCGCGTCATATCAGAGCAGTAGCCCTGATACAGCGCACCGAAATCGAGAGTGACAAACTCGCCCGCGGCAACAATCTTGTCGCTGGCTTTACCGTGCGGTAGCGCTCCGCGCCAGCCACTGGCGACAATGGTGTCAAAAGAGGCTTTTTCTGCCCCCAGCTGGCGCATAAACCACTCCAGCTCAGCAGCAATCTCGCATTCGCTCATCCCCGCCTGAATAAAGCGGCGAATATGTTGCGCACCGCGATCGGCAATCCCACAGGCAAGGCGGATTTTCTCCACCTCCTCTGGCGTTTTGATTTGCCGCAGCACATCCGGCGTGGCGCTAACCAGTTTCGCATTGAGTTCAGACTGCCAGCGGTGCGCGGTTTCCCAACTCACCTGCTGGCCCTCAAAACCGAGCGTTTGCAACTTGCTCATCGGCAATGATTTGCCTGGCGATGGTTGTAAGCTTGTGCGTCGCGTCAAGCAAATGCAGCTGGTAACCTTGCGTGCGGGCTTCTACATCCGCGTAATAGCGCGAGTCCACCAGAATGTGCGCACTTTCACGGCTAATCAGCACATAGCCTGATCCGGTGGAGATCCCCAGATGCGGCTGTTTGTTCTGCCGTGAGGAGAGAAGCACCGCATCCAGTTGTTGCGCCTTAAGCCAGTCACGCAGCGAAGCGAGTAATGTCATCTGGATTTTCCTTCTTACAGGCTATCGATTAACAATTTGCCTTTGCGGAACATCATCAGACGCAGGAACACCACCATCAATGCGGTAATGATTGCCCCCAACGCGATCCCTGCCATGTAGACGCCAAGATTGCTTACCAGCGGCCATGCCCAGATAGCGGATTCCGGGAACCACTGCACCGCGCCCAACCAGACAGCGGCGGTAGAACCGACTATCGCGCCAACCATATAGGACGGAATAGCAGTGATAGGGCTTTCCAGCGCAAATGGAATGGCACCTTCACTGATCCCCATAAAGGCGAGGAACATTGCCGTTTTCCCCTGCGGATAAAGCTGAGCATTGAACAGGCGTTTACCCGTTAAACGGCGGTCGATAATGGTCGCCAGTCCCAGACCAATTGGCGGAATAACAATGGCAATAGAGCGCGCTGTAACGGGTAAAACATGGTCAGTGGTAAAGCTGAAGGCAACGAATCCAGCCGCTTTGTTAATCGGCCCTCCGAGGTCAATTGCGGTCGCCGCAGCGATCCCCATTGCGTACATCAGCGCGCCCTTCTCACCAGCGGCAGTCAGGATGGTACGGATACCCCCATTGATCCAGCCGCCAAACGGCGTAATGACGTAATACATTGCCAGCATGACAAAAATAGCGGAAAGGATCGGCAGCAAAAATGCCGATATCAGCGGGAATTTTCAGCCAGGTATAAGCAATCAACTGACTGAAAGCGAGGATCACACCGCCCATGATTAAGGTCGGTACCATGCGCGAAATCCCGGACATTACATGCTGCGGAAGTTCGCCCCAGAAGCTGCTTTTAGAGGCCTGCGGATTCTTAATTGCCGCTGCCGCACCGGATGTGCCAGGCACAACGGTTGCACTGCGTTTTTTAATGGCCATAACGTTATCCCTGTCAAAAATTACTGTTGTTCAGCAGCAATCATCTCTTCGATTTCTTTGATGATGCCTGCCGCGTTTTTAATTGCGTCCTGTAAAGTGATTTCGTAAACATCCCGAGATTCGAAACGTTCGTTATCTTCCGGTGTGACGGCCACGGAGTGAATGATAATGGTCGCTTCGGCGATATCCTGCGCCGTCAGGCGGTTCTGGATACCGTCCGCGCCCTGGGTTTCAATTTTCACTTCATAACCCGCTTCCAGCGCCTGGGCAGCCATAAAGGTGTGAGCCAGGCCCATCGGACAGGCACATAAGGCAATCAGTTTCTTACTCATCATCAATTCCTCGTCTGGTTATAGTTGATGAATGAAATTATGAACGTGCAAAACAAATCGCCGTTACCAGACAAATAATGCATTTACTGGATAATTAATCCCGTTACTCGGAAGTGTGACGCAGGTCGGCCTTGTGATGAGACACAAAGAAAAATTGAATTAATCGATTGATTTGAATGGATATCGGGAGGAATTATCTCCCGACATATCAGGAAGGATTAAAGAATGTGGCCCAGTGTCTGGCGTAAATGCGCTCCTGAGCCAAGAAGACCAGGATTGTCATGAACAATGAGATATACAGGAATATCATGGATATATTCTTTAAAGCGGCCTTTATCTTCAAAAGCGGCACGGAAACCGGAAGCTTTGAAAAACTCAAGAAAACGCGGCACGATCCCTCCCGCAATATAAACGCCGCCAAATGTGCCGAGATTTAACGCCAGGTTGCCGCCAAAACGCCCCATAATCACACAAAACAGCGATAATGCCCGACGGCAATCAGTGCAACTATCTGCCAACGCACGCTCGGTAATATCTTTGGGCTTGAGATTTTCCGGCAGGCGGTTGTCGGCTTTCACAATAGCGCGATACAGGTTCACCAGCCCAGGCCCGGACAGCACGCGTTCAGCGGAGACATGACCAATTTCCTCACGAAGAACGTTGAGAATAATGGTCTCTTCTTCACTGTTTGGCGCAAAATCAACGTGACCGCCTTCGCCCGGTAAACTAATCCAGCGTTTATCGACATGTACCAGATGCGCTACTCCTAACCCCGTTCCGGCACCGTAGACTGCGATAGGTTTGCCTTCGACCGGTTCCTGACCACCAAACTGGATAAGATGCTCTTTTTTCAGCATCGGGATCGCCATCGAAACGGCTGTAAAATCGTTGATGATTTCCAGATGGCTAAAACCAAGGCTCTTTTTCATTTCAGCAATCGAAAACGCCCAGGTATGGTTGGTCATCGCAACCCAATCCCCGGTAATTGGGCAAGCAATGGCGATACAACCGTCTTTCACCTCGGCCTTATGTTCTGCAAGATAAACGCGAATAACCGCTTCCAGACTGGGATAGTCGAGTCCTGAATAGGTTTTAGCCTGCGAGATTTCACCACTGGCAATATCACACAGAGCAAGACGTGCGTTGGTGCCGCCCACATCACCGACTAATGCATACTTTGTCATTCTTCTACTGCTCCGCTAAAGTCAAAATAATCATTTCTCACACTGTAAATATCCGGGGGCATAACAACAACGCCGGAAAGGCAGGCTCCCTGTAAATATCGATCTGGGTCACACATTTACTTTATCGTTTCAGCACCAATTGCAGCGATGCCTTTGTACAAGCTGGGCAAACTAAATACCTGACCCCGCATAAGGAATAAAACATGCTCCATCCGCGAGCCAGAACCATGTTGTTATTATCGCTTCCCGCTGTGGCGGTTGGGATTGCGTCCAGTCTTATTCTGATTGCGGTGATGAAAATCGCCTCAGTTTTGCAGAATCTGCTCTGGCAACGATTACCGGATAGTCTGGGAATACCCCTGGATTCACCGCTGTTGATCATCGGAATATTAACGCTGACAGGTGGCGCGGTGGGGTTGGTTATCCGTTTTAGCCAGGGGCATGCCGGGCCAGATCCTGCCTGTGAACCACTTATTGGGACGCTGGTCCCTCCTTCCGCGCTGCCTGGATTGATCGTAGCATTAATTCTCGGGCTTGCCGGCAGCGTCAGTCTGGGACCAGAACACCCGATTATGACGGTCAATATTGCCCTCGCTGTTGCCATTGGCGTTCGGCTGATGCCCCGAGTGAACACTATGGAGTGGACCATTCTAGCTTCTGCAGGCACTATCGGCGCGCTGTTTGGCACCCCTGTTGCGGCAGCGTTGATATTTTCGCAAACATTAAACGGTAACAATGAGGTTCCGCTGTGGGATCGTCTCTTTGCGCCGTTAATGGCGGCAGCGGCTGGCGCCCTGACAACCGGGCTGTTTTTCCATCCCCATTTTTCGTTACCCATCGCTCATTATGGGCAGATGCAGATAACAGACATTCTCAGCGGCGCAATTGTCGCGGCCATCGCCATTGCGGCGGGGATGATTGCTGTCTGGTGCCTGCCAAGATTACACACGATGATGCATCGCCTGAAAAATCCCGTGCTCATGCTGGGGCTTGGCGGTTTTTTGCTGGGTATCCTGGGCGTTATTGGTGGGCCTGTTTCGCTGTTCAAAGGCCTGGATGAGATGCAGCAGATGACAATGAATCAAGCTTTTAGCACCAGTGATTTCTTTTTACTGGCGGTGATTAAGCTTGCCGCGCTGGTCGTTGCCGCCGCCAGTGGTTTTCGCGGTGGGCGAATTTTTCCGGCGGTGTTCGTTGGCGTGGCATTAGGGTTGATGCTGCATGCGCACGTTCCGACTGTCCCGGCGGCGATTACAGTATCCTGCGCTATTCTCGGTATTGTTTTGGTCATCACCCGCGATGGCTGGTTAAGTTTATTTATGGCAGCGGTTGTCGTACCTGACACTACGCTGCTGCCGTTACTGTGTATTGTGATGCTGCCCGCGTGGCTGCTGTTGGCAGGAAAACCAATGATGATCGCAAGCCGTACGAAATAATAAACACAGCGCCAACAATCTTTAGCAAAAAATGCTCTCACTCATGATTTCGGAGTTATGCCGATGATACAGGGCTTTACCTCCCCGTAATATTGCGTTAACAGGCCGCTTATGGCTCGATCGTGAAGGAGAATAACATGTTCAGGTCACTGATTCTGGCGGCCGCCCTGATGGCATTTATCCCGCTTGCTGCAAATGCAGGTGAAATTACTTTACTACCATCAATTAAATTACAAATTGGCGATCGCGATAATTATGGTAATTACTGGGATGGCGGCCACTGGCGCGATCGTGATTATTGGCACCGCAATTATGAATGGCGTAAAAACCGCTGGTGGCGTCATGATAATGGCTATCACCGTGGCTGGGACAAGCGTAAAGCGTATGAGCGTGGCTACCGTGAAGGCTGGAACGACCGTGATGATCATCGCGGAAAAGGCCGCGGACATGGTCATCGGCATTAAACCCGTTCCATTAAACGCGTAGGGCGGATAAAGCGTTTACGTTTACGCCGCATCCGCCGGCAGTGCCAGATGCGACGCCAGTTCAACTACAACCCCAGAGCTGTCCCCACTAACAACCAGATATTCAGCGCTACAACCAGCACTACAATAACCCAGCCAATCTGTTTTACGCGCTTACTGTTTACCAGGTCGCCCATTAATTTACTATCACTGGTGAAAATCAGCAGCGGCACCAGCGCCAGAGCAATACCAAAACTTAACAGTACCTGACTCATCACCAGAATCTGTGTTGGATCAAGTCCCATCAGAATGACAATAAATGATGGCAGCATGGTGACGGTACGACGTACCCACAGTGGAATATGGAAGCGTATAAAGCCCTGCATGACGACTTGCCCTGCTAACGTCCCCACAACCGTTGAGGAAAGTCCGGCAGCCACCAGGCTTAACCCAAAGACCGTTGCTGCCGCATGACTTAACAGAGGTTGCAATGTCAGATAAGCCTCATCAAGATCGGCAACGCCAGTATGACCAGAAAAGTGGAATGCAGCGGCAGCCGTTGCCATCATCGCCAGGTTGACGAAACCGGCTATCGTCATGGCAATCGCCACGTCCCATTTGGTAGCCGAATAACGTTGCTGGCGCGAACCACCATGCAGATGTTGGGTTAAAGAAGAGTGCAGATAAATCACATGCGGCATAATGGTCGCCCCCAACACACCTGCGGCGAGGAAGACCGCTTCCGAGGTCGGTAAACTCGGGATCGCCATACCTTTACCTAACTGCGCCAGGTTCGGCTGAGAGAAAATCAACTCAACAATGTAAGCCGCTGCAACAAACAGCAGTAACCCGCCAATCACTTTCTCCAACGGTTTTTGCCCACGACGTTGCAGCATTAAAATCAGGAAAGTGGCGATCCCCGTCAACACTGCGCCCTGCAACAGCGAAACTCCCAGAATGAGTTTAAAACCGATCGCCGCACCGATGAATTCAGCCAGGTCGGTAGCCATCGCAATAATTTCTGCCTGAACCCAATAGAACCACACTACGGGACGCGGATAGTGATCGCGAATTTGCTCCGCCAGATTTTTACCGGTGGCAATCCCAAGTTTGGCTGAAAGAATTTGAATCAGCATCGCCATCAGGTTTGCCCATACGACAACCCACAGTAACTGATAGCCGAAGCTGGCGCCCGCCTGAATATTCGTCGCAAAATTACCGGGATCGATATAGCCAATCGCCGCAATGAACGCAGGTCCCATTAATGCGAGCCTCATCTTGCGCGCCGCCCGTCCGCTGCTACTCTCAACGCGATAGTTCGTCATCTTGTTCCTCTAAAACATAGCCTTTGCTATGTTTCATGCTATGCCAAATGAGAATGATTATCAAATTCATTTAAATAGGTTGTGATGATTTCTCTGATAGACCAGGATTATGACTACGAAAAGGCTGATAACTTGAATGTTGTGTTTTTGTTTAATGTTAGCACATTTACATAACTTCCCGCTTCCATACACAACATAGCAGAAATGTATGACAGCTCACTATTTTTGAAGCTTGTCACAGGACATCATTATAGTGTGTGTCAGATCTCGTTTTCCTGAATCATGTTGCATAGAATGTGCACGGAAACTTAACCTGCCTCATATTTGGAGCAAATATGGACCGCGTCCTTCATTTTGTACTGGCACTAGCCGTTGTTGCGATTCTCGCATTGCTGGCAAGCAGCGACCGCAAAAAAATTCGTATCCGTTATATTATTCAACTGCTTGTTATCGAAGTATTACTGGCGTGGTTCTTCCTGAACTCTGACGTTGGTCTGGGCTTCGTGAAAGGCTTCTCCGAAATGTTCGAAAAACTGCTCGGGTTTGCCAACGAAGGGACTAACTTCGTCTTTGGTAGCATGAACGATCAAGGCCTGGCGTTCTTCTTCCTGAAAGTGCTGTGCCCTATCGTCTTTATCTCTGCACTGATCGGTATTCTCCAGCACATTCGCGTGTTGCCGGTGATTATTCGCGCGATCGGTTTCCTGCTCTCCAAAGTCAATGGCATGGGCAAACTGGAATCCTTTAACGCAGTCAGCTCCTTGATTCTGGGTCAGTCCGAGAACTTTATCGCCTATAAAGATATCCTCGGCAAAATGTCCCGCAACCGCATGTACACCATGGCGGCCACGGCGATGTCTACCGTGTCGATGTCTATCGTCGGCGCGTACATGACCATGCTGGAGCCGAAGTACGTTGTTGCTGCGCTGGTTCTGAACATGTTCAGCACCTTTATCGTCCTCTCTATCATCAACCCATACCGCGTTGATGCCAGCGAAGAAAACATTCAGATGTCTAACCTGCACGAAGGACAGAGCTTCTTCGAAATGTTGGGTGAATACATTCTGGCGGGCTTCAAAGTGGCAATTATCGTTGCCGCAATGCTGATCGGCTTTATCGCCCTGATCGCAGCACTGAACGCTCTGTTTGCTACCGTTCTGGGTATTTCCTTCCAGGGCATTCTGGGCTACATCTTCTATCCGATTGCATGGGTAATGGGTGTACCGGCCAGCGAAGCGCTTCAGGTGGGCAGTATCATGGCGACCAAACTGGTTTCCAACGAATTCGTAGCGATGATGGATCTGCAAAAAATTGCTTCTACGCTCTCTCCGCGCGCTGAAGGCATCATCTCTGTATTCCTGGTATCGTTCGCCAACTTCTCTTCCATTGGTATCATCGCTGGTGCGATTAAAGGCCTGAACGAAGAGCAAGGTAACGTCGTTTCTCGCTTCGGTCTGAAACTGGTTTACGGTTCTACTCTGGTGAGTGTGCTTTCTGCATCAATCGCAGCACTGGTACTGTAAGCGCAATGCATTAAAAAAGCCGGGGAGATTCCCCGGCTTCAGTTTGTTGACAAAGTGCGCTTTGTTTATGCCGGATGCGGTGTAAACGCCTTATCCAGCCACAAAATAACGCAAATTCAATAGATTGTGTTCCATGTAGGCCTGATAAGCGCAGCGCATCAGGCAATTTTCTGTTTGTCATCAATCTCAAATGCCGGGGAGAATTCCCCCGGCTTTTTTATACCCGCTAGTCCACCAATGGCTGCGGACGGCCAACTAAATACCCTTGCAGATACTGTACCCCAAGTTTATGTAATAGCGCCTGCTGCTGTGGCGTCTCAACAAACTCCGCCACTACGCTTAACGACTTCGCTTTCGCCAGATCGGTAATCGACCTCACAATCATCGCATCCAGCGTATTAGTAACGATATCTTTTACAAAGACACCATCAATTTTGATGATATCAGCCCGCAAACGCTTTAAGCGCTCATAATTGGCGTAGCCAGTACCAAAATCATCAATCGCAATACGGAAGCCAAACTTATGCAGTTGTTCAATATTGTACATACTGCTCTCTGCGTTAGAAAACGCCTGCTCCTCGGTGATCTCAAGAATGACAGTCTCCGGGGAGATGTGATAACGCTTAAACAGGCGAATAATCCGCCAGGCGATATTCTTTTGCAGCAGCGTGAGCGGCATTAAATTGACTGAAAAGCGCGGGCCTTTTTTGTGGCAAGGGTGAGTCGCCAGCCATTTCAACAGGGACTCCAGCACCTGCAAATCGAAACGCGCGCTGAGGTTAAACTGAGCAATAAGCGGCAGGAATTTATCCGGCGTCATAATACCGTCCTCGTATTTCAGACGAGCGAGGATCTCATCATAGCCCTGCCCATCTTTGTTACGGATTGGCTGAGCGTAGAGCAGTAAATCCCCCTGATCCAACGCCTTACGGATAGTATTCAGCAGCAATACCTGTTGTGTTGTCTGCCCTGAAACGACTTCTTCCTGGTTATCCAGCGCCAGTACATGATGATGAACGCAGGATTGTTCCGCCAGCCAGCTCAACTGCCCCAGCAGAGGCTGCAACGTTTCCTGATTACCATCAAAACGCCCCCACGCCGCGCCATAGCCCATATCCAGCCCGGTATTATTCCAGTGGATCTGCCGACTATTGAGAACGTTGACCATATGCTGCAAACGGCCTTCCGTTTCCGGCCCGGTCAATACCAGCAGCAATTCACTCCCCGGCAACTGATACAACTTTTCATTTTCCTGCATCAATGGCAGCAGTGTGCGATAAATAGAGCGAATACAATGAACGCGCATCATTAATCCGTAATGGCGGCTCATAAACTCAAGATTATCAATCCGCAAACAGCAAAAACTCTTTCCAGCTTCTTGCTCCTGCGATTGCTCCAGCGCACGAAAGTTAGGCAATAGCGTTAATGGATCGGTCAGTGCCTGTAAATGCCAACGACGGTTAAGCCACTCGCTACGACAATAAATGCGCACCATATAGAGCAGGCAAACGCTAAAGGAAATCAATACCGCAAGAATAAACGCCAGCGAATATTCTGTTTCCACCCCTTGTAAAAAGTTCTGGTTGTAATTCAGAAGACAAAGCGTCGAAACCGCCCAGGTGAGATTTAAAAACGGATAACGAAGTTTGCCGACACCAAGAGTGAAGATAATAAAGAAAACGGGAACCAGATAACCGGCAATAAAGTCATTTTCATAAGGCGTACACATCAGCAGCAACAGCACGGTAAGTGTTGCCAGCCAGCTTAAGGTAAACGCGCGTTTCTCTTTATTTAGCGAGGGAGCGATATCTCTGCGCCACAATATCTGCGCGAAGTGGGGATTCACAATCATGCGGGTGAGATAGTAAAAGAGCATGTTGTAAATCAATACCGCAGTGAAAAGACTCAGCAAATCCACAACGGTAAAAATGGCATCTGCATCACCGAAAAAGGTCGATATCTTGAGTGGAAAATCAAAGAAACGGCCCACAAGATACATGCTGCATTTGATGCCAATTGGCGTCACTAAACCAAGCCAGAAGAGACGTTTCCAGACGTTTCGGGTGATTAATCCATAACGCCAACGCGACCCAAGCTGCCAACGTAATATTGCGCAGGCACACAGCATAACGAACGTCTGGCTCCCAAGCATAACGGCGCTCTGCAATAACGTGAGATTAAAATTCCACAGATTGATGCAAAACATCCCGCATAAAACGGGAACAGCGCCGCGCCAGCCAAATATAAACAATATTGACAGCATTACGCACAGTGGCATCCACGCCAGGAAAATGTAGTTGGAATGGATAACAGCAAGTGGCGAAATAAAACGGGATAGCTGAATAAGTACCACGGTGAGCGTAAACGCCAGTGTGAATATCTTGATATTTTTTATCAGGTTATGCTCCACAAACATGAGTACACTACTCTCACTGATCGGGGTTTTCAGGCACACAAATAATAAGTTTATTCGCGTCGCGAAGCAAACAGAGGCCGGTCTGTTGCTGGTTTTTCATACGATGTGGCTTTTTACCTGGGCACAGGCTGTATTGCAATAGCGGCCCAAAAAGACAAAACCCCCGCTTTGCAGCGAGGGTTTGAAATTTGGTGGAGCTAAGCGGGATCGAACCGCTGACCTCTTGCATGCCATGCAAGCGCTCTCCCAGCTGAGCTATAGCCCCACGAGTTGTTTACGTACCAAATTCATCGAGTGCAGAATTTGGTGGAGCTAAGCGGGATCGAACCGCTGACCTCTTGCATGCCATGCAAGCGCTCTCCCAGCTGAGCTATAGCCCCATCACGTAAAGCTTGTCGAGTTGACGGGCGGCATCATATGAATTCCGTCCTGATGTGTCAACGGCAAATTGCAGCGCACAGTTTCAATCGCTGAAAAATCAGGCAAATGAACATTTTTGGATTACGCCTCGCATTCAGTAGTTATTCATGTCACGGTTTCATGTAAATTGATGCTATAAAATGAACACCTAATAGACCCACAACCATTCAGGGAATTGTTATGTTCAAGGAGAGGATGACGCCAGAAGAACTTGCAAAGCTGACCGGTTATAGCCGCCAGACCATTAATAAATGGGTACGCAAAGAAGGCTGGGCGACATCGCCAAAACCAGGTGTTCAGGGGGGAAAAGCCCGACTGGTTCACATCAATGAACAGGTTCGTGAATATATTCGTAACGCAGAACGCCCGGAAGGTCAGGGAGAATCCCCTGCCCTGTCTGGCGATGCACCGCTTGAAGTGTTGCTGGTGACTCTGGCGAAAGAGATGACGCCAGCTGAACAAAAACAGTTCACATCCTTGCTTCTGCGGGAAGGGATTATCGGGTTATTACAACGCTTAGGGATTCGCGACAACAAATAATATGAAAAGATTACGTAATAAAATGACCACCGAAGAACTGGCGGAATGTCTCGGTGTGGCTAAACAAACAGTTAACCGTTGGATCAGAGAAAAAGGCTGGAAGACAGAAAAATTCCCCGGTGTGAAAGGAGGTCGCGCCAGACTTATTCTAATCGACACGCAGGTTTGCGCGTTTATTCAGAACACACCTGCGCTCCATAATACGCCAATGCTTCTTGAAGCCGAAGAACCTCTTGCTGAATACGCGCCAGGTATACGTACACCGGCTTATCGGCAAATTATCAGTGCAATAGATAATATGACTCATATTGAGCAGGAAAAAGTCGCACAATTTTTATCACGCGAAGGAATTCGTAATTTCCTTTCCCGTCTCGACATTGACGAATCAGTATAAATAAACGGCAGGATATTATCTCCTGCCGTTTATTTTTTATACGCTAATTACTGCTGATTTTCACGTTCAGCAATAAACGCCAGCGCTTTATTGATACGCTCAATGCTGCGTGTTTTGCCAATTGCATGAACGGTAACATCCAGCGCCGGAGACTGACCCGCGCCAGTCACTGCAACACGCAGCGGCATACCGACTTTACCCATTCCGACTTCCAGCTCATCCGCCGTTGCCTGAATGGCGTGATGGACGTTCTCAGCAGTCCAGTCAGAGATTGCAGCCAGTTTGTCACGAACCACTTCCAGCGGCTGACGTGCTACCGGGCGCAGGTGTTTTTTCGCCGCATCAGCGTCAAACTCAGCAAAATCTTCATAGAAATAGCGGCAACTCTGAGCCATTTCTTTCAGGGTCTTACAACGCTCGCCCAGCAATTTCACCAGCTCCGCCAGTTGCGGGCCGTTGCGGGTATCAATTTTTTCCTGCTCGATATGCCACTGTAAATGAGTAGCGACATACTCCGGCGGCAGCGCATTAATGTAGTGATGGTTCAACCACAGCAGTTTGTCGGTGTTGAACGCACTGGCCGATTTGCTGACGGCATTCAGAGTGAAGTATTTGATCATTTCTTCACGAGTGAAGATTTCCTGATCGCCGTGGGACCACCCCAGACGCACCAGATAGTTCAACAGTGCTTCAGGCAGATAACCATCATCGCGATACTGCATTACGCTAACCGCACCATGGCGTTTGGACAGTTTTTTACCGTCATCGCCATTGATCATCGAAACGTGCGCGTAAACCGGTACTGGCGCTTTCAGCGCTTTCAGAATGTTGATCTGACGCGGCGTGTTGTTGATATGATCTTCACCGCGAATCACGTGGGTGATTTCCATATCCCAGTCATCAACAACGACACAGAAGTTGTAGGTTGGAGAACCATCAGTACGGCGGATGATCAGATCATCCAGTTCCTGGTTGCTGAACTCGATCGGCCCACGGATCTGATCGTCAAAAACAACGGAACCTTCCTGCGGGTTAGCAAAGCGCACCACGCACGGCTCATCATCAGCGTGATGTTCGTGGCTATGGCGGCAACGACCGTCGTAACGCGGCTTCTCGCCTTTCGCCATTTGCTCTTCACGCAGCGCTTCCAGACGCTCTTTGGAGCAATAGCATTTATAGGCGGTGCCCTCTTCCAGCATCTGATCAATAACCGCGTTATAGCGATCAAAACGCTTGGTCTGGAAGTACGGACCTTCATCCCACTCCAGACTCAGCCAGTTCATGCCATCCATAATGGCTTCGATAGCTTCCGGCGTGGAACGCTCAAGATCGGTGTCTTCAATACGCAGCACGAACTCACCGCCGTGATTACGTGCAAAAAGCCAAGAGTAAAGAGCAGTACGCGCGCCGCCAACGTGCAGATAGCCTGTTGGGCTTGGCGCGAAGCGAGTTTTGATTTTCATGAAATGGCCTTACGTTTAGAAAGATGCCGACAACCGGCAAATCCTGGAAAAATTGAGTGGGCGATATTCTATCACTCCCGCCTGATTCCTCAATGCAGTTCGGGTTTCTACCTTACGCATTATTGTTTTCGTTGAAAAATTGCGCAACACGGTCTGTTTCACGCATATCTTGCTTAAATTTACGGCGAACAAACAATTTCTATGGAAAATGCGTTGACTCATTTCCAACTCTCCCTATAATGCGACTCCACACAGCGGGGGTGATTAGCTCAGCTGGGAGAGCACCTCCCTTACAAGGAGGGGGTCGGCGGTTCGATCCCGTCATCACCCACCAACTACTTAATGTAGTTCCCGCAGTGTAACAATAAACCAAGAAGTGGGTGATTAGCTCAGCTGGGAGAGCATCTCCCTTACAAGGAGAGGGTCGGCGGTTCGATCCCGTCATCACCCACCACTTTGGGTCGTTAGCTCAGTTGGTAGAGCAGTTGACTTTTAATCAATTGGTCGCAGGTTCGAATCCTGCACGACCCACCAATGTAAAAAAGCGCCCTAAAGGCGCTTTTTTGCTATACCTGATTTACCTCGTTTATTCCGTTAACGCCTTAACCAACCTCTCCAGCGCTGGCGTCGCCTGTTGTTGCTCATAAACAATATACAAGTCGGCAGGAATACGTTCCTCCAGTGGGCGAAAGGTCACTCCCGGCCAACTCATCTGGGCATAGCTGTCCGCCATCAGCGTGACCCCCAATCCCATACTGATCATCGCCAGCACAGTTTGCGGCTCTACCGCTTCCCTAACAATCATTGGTGAAAACCCCGCCTGCTGGCAAACGCGCTGTAAGAATGCCCAGTCAGAATGGACCGATGGCAGTGTCACAAAATATTCATTGCGTAACACAGCCAACGGTATCGTTAATCTTGTCGCCAGATGATGGTCTTCCGGTATTGCTACCAAAAATGAGGATTCATGTAATCGTAAACTGGTAAATCCCGCGGTTGGTTCAATCGCCATCCGCCAGATACCCGCATCCAGTTCCCGACGCTCCAGTAACGCCATTTGCATACCGGGCGATTTTTCACGAAATGAAACATGAACATTAGGGCTCTCTTTCAAAAAGCGTCGCATTGCCGGGCGCATTCGTCCCCACATGGCTGTTCCCACCACGCCCAACTCAATACGCCCTGCTTCGCCGCGACCTATCTGCTCTACTCGTGCCAGCGCCTGACTGGCATTAGCCAGCAAGCGGCGCGATTCTTCCAGTAGAATTTTACCCGCATGAGTAAGCGCCACACTGCGCGAATGACGAACAAACAGCAGGGTGCCAAGTTGCTGTTCCAGATCTTTAATATGAATGCTTAATGGCGGTTGTGACATATTCAGTCGCGCAGCAGCCCGCCCAAAGTGAAGTTCTTCTGCAACCGCCAGAAAATAGCGCAATAACTTGAGATCAATACGATGCGTACTTTCCATAATTATTGCGCTCCATAGTAAGGTAAGACTCCAAATCTAGCACATTGCAATCGGGGTCAACCCCGTTTACATCAGCGAGCTAATGATTTTTGTGCTATTTTTTCAGGTTCATACTGATAACGGAAAAACAGAGCAAAGATCACCGCCAGGGCTAACGCATACGTGGCAAATACCAGCCAGATAGTATGCCAGTCTTTCACACCATCAACCGTGAAATAGTCAACCGCCATGCCACTGAGAAGAGAGCCAACCCACGCCCCAACGCCATTGACCATCGTCATAAATAAGCCCTGAGCGCTGGCGCGAACACTGGAATCCACTTCCTGCTCGACAAATACTGAACCGGAGATATTAAAGAAGTCGAACGCGCAGCCATAAACAATCATCGACAGCAGCAATAAAACAAAGCCGCCAGGAGATGGATCGCCAAAGGCAAAGAAGCCAAAGCGTAATGTCCACGCCACCATACTCATCAACATGACGGTTTTTATACCAAAACGTTTCAGGAAGAATGGAATGGTAAGAATGAAGCCAACTTCTGCCATTTGTGAAACAGAGAGCAAAATGGAAGGGTATTTCACGACAAAGCTATCAGCAAATTCAGGGTTACGGGCAAAATCATGCAGGAACGGATTCCCAAAGACATTAGTAATTTGCAGTACCGCACCTAATAACATGGCAAATAAAAAGAAGATTGCCATACGCGGGTTTTTAAATAACACAAATGCATCCAGCCCTAATTTACTGGAAAGTGTAGTACTCGGCTTATGTTCTGCCACCGGAATTTTCGGGAGTGTTAGCGCATAGGCTGCTAATACTAAAGATGCGCCAGACGCGATATACAGTTGTATACTGCTCAACTCCAGGTGCAATAAACTCACCAGCCACATAGCAACAATAAACCCTACGGTGCCATACACGCGAATGGGCGGAAAACGGGTTACCGGATCTAATCCGGCCTGCGCCAGGCACGAATAAGATACGCTATTGGATAATGCAATCGTTGGCATAAACGCCATCGCGTTAAGTAACATTACCCAGAACATCATATTCGGTTCAGTAACAGAAGCGGCGTAAAACAGCACTCCTGCACAAATTAAGTGGCACAACATATAGGTACGCTCAGCCCGTAACCATTTATCGGCAATAATGCCCATGATAGCTGGCATTATTATTGCGGCAATACCTTTAGAGCTATATGCCATACCTACATCAGCACCAGTAAAATGCAAGGTATTTATCATGTAAGATCCGAGGGTAACCAACCAACTCCCCCAGATAAAATATTGTAAAAAGGACATGACTTTTAAACGTGTTGCGATATTCATTTTCGGTTTCCTTATCGCAGTGAGTTGGCCTCATCCACGAGGCCATTTTTTATTGTGTTCAGGCAATTTTGCGTAAAAATCCGCAAATCAGATTAATAAAATTTTGTCGGGATAATTCTGCTGCGGCCAATGTTTGTGCATGTGACAATTTCACATCGCTTAAACCTTCCGCCATATTGGTTATGGCTGACACGGCAACGACTTTCATTTCACAATGACGAGCAGTAATCACTTCAGGCACAACAGACATTCCCACGACATCACCGCCAATCATCTGCATCATGCGAATTTCCGCCGCCGTTTCGAAATTCGGCCCCGGATAAGAAACAAAAACGCCTTCAGTCAGAGGAAAACCTTCTTCCTGAGCAACAGCCTGCAACATAACCCGATAATCAGCATCGTAAGCGTTCGCTAATGAGAAAAAACGTTCGCCGAAGCGGTCATCATTAAGACCCGTCATTGGAGTCCCCAGCATCGTGTTGATGTGATCTTTCAACGCAACCAGGCTTCCTGCCCCCACTTCCGGGCGAAGCGAACCCGCAGCATTAGTGCAGAACAACAGTTCACAACCCAGCAACTTAAACGTGCGAATAGCATCGGTCATAACTGTCATTCCCCGGCCCTCATAGAAATGACCGCGACCTTTCATGCAAGCAACAGGCACGCCAGAAAGTACGCCGAGGACCAACTCTCCTGCGTGGCCGTGTACGGTGCTCACCGGAAACCCCGGCAACTCGGTATAAGAAATGGCCACTGCATCTTCAATCTGTTCAGCCAATGCTCCCAGTCCCGAACCCAGAATAAACGCAACGCGTGGGGTAAAGTCTGGTTTGTGACGACGAATGATATCTGCGCAATACCACGGATTTTGTGAAAAATGAGATTGGGTCATGGCAAGTCCTTGTAATAAGCATTATTCGTTAAATATGAGTCACTTCTTTTTATAGCGAGAAAAATAAGTGAGTTACCAATACATTAGTCAGAGATATTCAATATAATTTTTAAATCGATCATAGCGCCATTTGTAGGAATATATAAACCTGGCGACTCGATAGTATCGATTTTATTTTAAATATTAATAAAAAAACAAAAACTGATTATCAGGCAATCGCTTACCTGATAATCAAACAAAATAAAAACTACAATTTCGTATTTCCAATCAATACTTCAAGTTCTGCAAATGAATGGGCTACCGTTGATGACCAGGTAATCATTAAATTCAAATAATCCGTTGCCAGCGCAGACTGATATTTTTGTTGTTTACTACAATAAATAATAGATTGCTGGCCTAATGCATAAGCAATGCCATTCATAATACCGGTATCAACATTTGGCTCAAAGGTATCTGAATAAAAAATAGCTTGCCTTGACTTTCTTAAATTATCGATATCAGTCGCAATATCACTCATGTTATCGCCAACGATGAAAGTCTTACCTGCATTGCTGATCGCATCTTTGATCTTCTCCAGTAAGCCCCGGTAGGGTTCGGTATACATAAAGTTAGGATCAAGGTAATAATCATATTCAATCGGCAATGACGTAATCGGTAGGGCAGGAGTAATCGCCGTACCGAAATCGGCGATTAAATTTTGTTGAAATATTTGCAACGCACGTTTGATGATATCGTTCGTTTGCTCACGATAGTTGCTAATACTAACATCAGAATCTGACACCGAAACAACGTTTGCAACGTAATTTGTCAACTTACTTATCGGATAAAACTCTGTAGAATTACCCGCCGCCCATAAGAGAAAATCTGTTGTAATCAGATGCACCGGCATCCCTAAAGCCCAGGCATAACCCACCTCCCATGCACAACCGGAATCATAGGTTCCACCATCAAAATACCCGACAACCCCAACACTGTTGTCCATATTCGCGACATCATTAACAAAAATCTCTTCTTCACTGGAGGCGCCGGCATCATCACGATAGGGAAGAAAAGTATGAATCAAAGGCGGCAACAGACCATCGTCAATCCATTGATCGATAATATCATTTAAGTTTAGAGCATCTAATCGCCAGGGCGCGCAATAAACCCGACATTGGTTATATAATTGATTTGCCATAACATCCTCTTTTGCGAATCATTAATTTTGATAAAGACCGTATCAGGCGTAATGACTGGAAGTTGCCGGAGCGCCATTATGTTTGTATTTAAATAGCACCATAAATGCAATGGCAAGAACCAGCGAATATCCGGCAAACACCAGCCAAATGGTTGACCAGTGTGGATTACCATCCGTCGTTAAATAATCGACAACTTTGCCACTAATAAAACCGCCAAGAATGCAACCAAAACCATTGGCCATCATCAGGAATACACCCTGTGCGCTATTGCGAATCGATGGGTCCACCTCTTGTTCGACAAATACCGAACCTGAAATATTGAAAAAATCAAAAGCACAGCCATAGACAACCATGGAGAATATTAACAGAATTGTGCCGCCGAATGAGGGATCACCATAAGCAAATAATCCGAAGCGCAGCATCCAGGCAACCATACTCATCAGCATGACATTTTTAATTCCATACTTTTTCAGGAAAAAGGGGATGGCCAGAATGAAGCACACTTCAGAGATCTGGGAGATAGATAAAAGAATCGAAGCGTGGGTGACGACAAAACTGTTTGCGAACTCTGGAACACTCTCGAAGCTGTGTAGAAAAGTATTACCAAACATACCGGTAATCTGTAACTCTGCCCCAAGCAGCATGGCAAAAATAAAGAAAATCGCCATTTTGCTGTTCTTAAACAGTGTAAATGCACGCAGTCCGAGAACATCTATCATTCCTTGCGCCTGGTTAGATTTCGCCACCGGTACAGTTGGTAATGTCAACGTAAACAGGCTTAAACCTAATGAAGCTGCCGCTCCAATATACAATTGCATATGACTTAATTCAAAACCCGCCAGGCTCACAGCCCACATAGCAACAATAAACCCGATCGTTCCCCAGATGCGTATTGGTGGAAACTCAGTCACAATATCCATTCCTGCATTTTGTATACGGTAATAGGAAATCGTATTACTCAAGCCAAGCGTTGGCATATAAACGAGAGAGTTAAGTAAAATGACAATGAACATTGCTGAAGGTGTCGTAACCGATGCTGCGATAAATAATGTTACCGCACCAAAGAAATGGCAGGCGGCATATATCCATTTAGCACTTATCCATTTATCTGCCACAATACCGAATAATGTTGATGTTATTAATGCGGCAATACCCAGTGTACTGTAAACCGCGCCAATATCTCCCCCTTTGAAGCGTAGCGTAATAAACATATAAGAACCAAATGTATTCAGCCAACTCCCCCACAAAAAGAATTGCAGAAATGAAAGAACTTTTAACTGTAGTTTTAGATTCACTCTCTTCCCCTTCGATTTTGAGCCTCCCCTTTAAATATCCAGAAATTCATCAAAACTACCAATATTTTTTATCGTGACGATCCATTTCGATTTGATATCAATCCTGAACATATTCAAGATGATACTCTGTCATTACATGGACATAATGTATTGATTACAGTTATCACAATCAATTAGCCTTTTATGATAAACAATCATGACGCAAATTTTTATCCTTATTTAATTCATTAAAATTATTAATTACATACAAGTGATGTGATGAAAAAACAATTCTGACGTTAAATATAACTCTGGCTTTTATGGTTTTACGGAGAGTGTTTTAAGCTGAACTCAGAAGTGGGGTTAATGATATTATCTGGCATCTCTCCAGGCTAAAGATAAAACTTAAAAATATTATGGATATTAGCAAACAGTCACACTGCGTTATATTTTCATCAGTGACGCATTTCATGCATCCACCGTCATTTTCAGTTTACAGGTAAAATTTTTTCCCTAATCTGCCAATAGCGCATAAGTTAATTTCACATAACGTCTCATTACCGCGCACAAATTGTTAAGCAATTCAGTTTTATTTATCGTCCAGAACAACGCACAATGAAAGCATCGATCATCTGGAGTCTTTATGAAACTTTTCCGTATCCTCGATACTTTCACGTTAACTCTGATTACGGTAGTGCTGCTGGCCTCCTTCTTCCCGGCAAGAGGCGGCTTTGTCCCCTTCTTTGAAAATCTGACCACCGCGGCCATTGCGCTACTGTTTTTTATGCACGGCGCTAAACTATCGCGTGAAGCCATTATCGCGGGCGGGAGTCACTGGCGACTACATTTGTGGGTAATGTGCAGCACTTTCGTGCTGTTTCCAGTTCTGGGCGTACTGTTTGCCTGGTGGAAGCCAGTAAATGTCGATCCGATGCTTTATTCCGGTTTTCTCTATCTGTGTATTCTCCCCGCTACGGTTCAGTCTGCAATCGCTTTTACCTCTATGGCGGGCGGTAACGTCGCAGCGGCAGTTTGTTCTGCGTCGGCATCCAGTCTGTTGGGGATTTTTCTCTCGCCATTACTGGTCGGCCTGGTGATGAATATTCACGGTGCAGAGGGCAGTCTCGAGCAAGTCGGTAAGATTATGCTGCAACTGTTGCTACCGTTTGTGTTGGGGCATCTTTCCCGCCCGTGGATTGGTAACTGGGTGGCACGTAATAAAAAGTGGATTGCAAAAACCGATCAGACGTCCATTCTGTTGGTGGTTTATACGGCATTCAGCGAAGCTGTCGTTAATGGCATCTGGCACAAAGTCGGCTGGGGATCGCTGCTGTTTATTGTGGTAGTCAGCTGCATACTCCTGGCTATCGTGATTGTAGTTAACGTCTTTATGGCTCGCCGGCTGGGGTTCAATAAAGCGGATGAAATTACTATCGTCTTTTGTGGTTCGAAAAAGAGTCTGGCGAATGGCATCCCGATGGCAAACATTCTGTTCCCAACGTCAGTGATCGGCATGATGGTGCTGCCATTGATGATTTTCCATCAGATCCAACTGATGGTCTGCGCGGTGCTGGCGCGTCGTTATAAGCGCCAGACCGAGCAGTTACAGGCACAACAGGAAAGCAGCGCAGGTAAGGCTTAAAGCTGGCGTTTCAGGGGCTGAACCACTTGCGTCAGCCCCTCGGTTTTAATCAGCAGCGTGATTTGCATTAGCTCCCCCAGTTTACCCGCCGGAAACTCATTCTTACGGGCAAACCACAGCAGATACTCTTCCGGCAAGTCGATTAAGCGACGCCCCTTATACTTGCCAAACGGCATAACCGTATTGGCAATCTCAATCAGCTGCTCTTTTTCCATTTCAGCTACCCAGCAAACGCAGCATTTCAGTTTCGTCGATCACTTCAATGCCCAATTCCTGCGCCTTCGCCAGTTTTGAACCCGCTGCCTCACCGGCAATCACCAGATCGGTTTTCTTCGACACGCTTCCCGCAACTTTTGCTCCCAGTTCAATCAATCTGGCTTTGGCATCATCACGCGACATCTGACTTAAGCTACCGGTAAGCACCACGGTTTTACCGGCAAACGGGCTGTCGATCTCTTCAGCATTAATCACCACTGGCGCAGGCCAGTGAACGCCTTCAGCTAAAAGCTCGCTGATGACATTGCGATTACTTTCTTCGGCAAAAAAGTTATGAACGTGTGATGCCACCACAATTCCGACATCCGGCACTTTTTGTAGCTCTTCAATCGACGCCGCTTCCAGGGCCTCCAGCGTACCGAAATAAGCCGCCAGCCCCGTCGCGGTGGCCTCGCCCACTTCGCGGATGCCAAGTGCATAGAGGAAGCGGGCAAAGGTGGTTTCCTTCGCTTTTTCCAGCGCATTAACCACGTTTTGCGCCGATTTCGGCCCCATACGCTCCAGTCCGGTCAGTTTTCCTGCGGTGAGTTTGAACAGATCCGCCGGAGTGTGAACATATTCTTTTTCAACCAGCTGATCGATGATTTTGTCGCCCATTCCGTCAACGTCCATCGCGCGGCGGGAAACAAAGTGCTTCAGCGACTCTTTACGCTGAGCACCGCAAATCAGGCCACCGGTACAGCGGGCAACTGCTTCACCTTCCACACGCTCGACATCAGAACCACATACCGGACAATGCGTCGGGAATACCACCTCACGGGTATCTTCCGGGCGTTCAGAAAGCACGACGTTCACCACCTGCGGGATCACGTCACCTGCACGGCGAATCACCACTTTATCGCCAATACGTAAACCAAGGCGCTCAATTTCATCGGCGTTATGTAGTGTGGCGTTGCTCACCAGCACGCCTGCAACATGGACGGGTTCCAGACGCGCAACAGGCGTAATGGCGCCAGTACGCCCCACCTGAAACTCAACGTCACGCACATAGGTCATCTGTTCCTGCGCCGGAAATTTAAATGCCACCGCCCAACGAGGCGCGCGTGCGACAAAGCCGAGTTCTTCCTGCTGTGCCAGCGAGTTGACCTTAATTACCACGCCATCAATATCAAACCCCAGCGTTGGACGGTCTTCCTCCACTTTGCGGTAAAACGCCAACACCTCTTCCGCCGATTCACATAATGTAACGCGATCGCTGACGGGCAATCCCCATTCTTTAAATTGCATTAAACGCCCAAGATGGGTATCCGGCAATTCACCGCCCTCCAGCACGCCAACGCCATAACAGAAGAAAGTAAGTGGTCGTTTCGCCGTGATACGCGGATCAAGTTGACGCAGTGAGCCTGCCGCCGCATTACGTGGGTTAGCAAATACTTTTCCGCCCGTGCGTCGCGCATCTTCGTTGATCTTTTCAAAACCTGCCTGCGGCAGGAACACTTCACCACGCACTTCCAGACGCGCCGGGATATTCTCACCGCGTAGTTTCAACGGGATGGCGCGAATAGTACGCACATTAGACGTAATGTCTTCCCCGGTGGTGCCATCGCCACGGGTCGCCGCGCTAACCAGAACACCGTTCTCATACAGAATGCTGACCGCAAGGCCATCAAGCTTCAACTCACAGCACCAGGTGACTTTTTCATTACTTTTAAGTCTGTCCTGTACACGTTTGTTGAAAGCAAGAAAACTCTCTTCATCAAAAACGTTATCCAACGACAGCATCGGCACTTCATGGCGAATCTGGCTGAACGCCGCCAACGGTGCGGCACCTACACGTTGGGTCGGTGAGTCTGGCGTAATCAGCTCTGGATGTTTAGCTTCCAGTTCACGCAGTTCTCGCATCAGCCTGTCGTATTCAGCATCAGGAATTTCCGGCGCATCCATCACATGATAAAGATATTCATGATGACGAAGCGTCGTTCGCAGTTCTGTCAGTTTTTGTTCGATTGATTCCATATCGCACCATCAATGCTAAAAACCCCCGACAAGCGGGGGTTCAGAAAGGAGTTCATCTGCCTAAAGTGTATCAGGCGTTGGCGTCTTTTACTTCACGGATGATGTCCTGATACTCGCGCAATTTCTGCGGGGTCATCATACGACGCTGATCGTCAAGCACTACGCCGCCCACTTCATCGGCAATATGCTGCGCAGATTGCAGCATCAACTTGAAGTTTTGTAATTCATCGCCGTAAGACGGTACCTGCATGAATATAGTGACGCCCGGCGTAGTGAAATCCTTCATTTCAGGATCGAAAGTCCCCGGCTTCACCATATTCGCCAGACTGAATAACGCCGGGCCGCTGCCATCCGGGCTAAGATGGCGATGGTAAATATTCATATCGCCAAAGATAAAGCCCGCTTGTTGAATGCTGTTGAGCAGAACTTCGCCATTCAACTCGCTACCGTGATGCGCTGCGACGTTCATAATGATCACCGCTTCTTTACGCTTCGGCTTATCCATAACCGGAGCGGGTTCAGCGACTGGTTCAGGCTGCGGCGCCGCTACAGGTTCTGCGGTCTGGAAAACTTGTTGCGCAGGTTGCGGCGCGGGCTGCATTGGTTGCGCGACCTGAGGCGCTGCAGGCTGTTGAACCGGTTGTTCAGGCTGCGGCGGATAAACCGGCTGCTGCACTGGCTGCGGTTGTTGAACTGGCTGCACTGGACGCTGAGCGTACTGCGGCGGTACCTGCGCTTCAGGCGGCTGCTGGACCGGTTGACGCGGTTGCGCAGACGCATAAGGCGGTTGGTACTGGTGTTGCGGCGACGGACGAGCAGTCTCATGCTCCTGGGCATTTGCCGGGGCATGATTTACGCGGTGAACACGAACCTCACCAACGCCCTCATCTTCTTCGACATCCTCATCATAAGAATCGTCGTCACGTTTTGACTTCATTCGTTTTAATGGGCGATCGCGGAACATAGAAGACCGTTCTTTACGGCTGGTCCAGAAACCATGTACCAGTAAAGCGATTATGGCGATCGCGCCAACAATGATTAATATCAGACGCAAATCCTGCATCATTATATTCTCTGTTGTTCTAACACCTTGCCACCACGGCAAACATTTACTCCCTAAGAGTATTTGCCGATTACCTCAAGTGCAAGTGCACTCTTAACTTTCACAGCACAAAGATAGATGAAATTGTGCTTTTTGCTGTTTTTTCGAACATATCCTAACTGTCCATTACGTAATTACCCGGTAAAATACGCCGAATTTTCCTGGGATTGGTCAAAAGGAGCTCATCCTGATTATGGTTTCATCATACACACCTGCCCCGCGCAGCGGTTTTTACTATTTCGCGCAAGGCTGGAAACTCGTTTCACAACCTGGGATTCGGCGTTTTGTCATTTTACCCTTGCTCGTTAATATTTTGTTGATGGGAGGCGCATTCTGGTGGCTCTTTACCCAACTGGATGTCTGGATCCCTTCACTGATGAGTCACGTACCAGGCTGGTTGCAATGGTTAAGTTACTTGCTATGGCCAGTAGCAGTCATCTCTGTATTATTGGTTTTTGGTTACTTCTTCTCAACAATCGCCAACTGGATTGCCGCTCCGTTTAACGGTTTGTTAGCAGAGCAGTTAGAAGCCCGACTGACTGGCGCTACGCCACCGGACACCGGTATTTTTGGTATTATGAAAGATGTGCCGCGGATTATGAAACGCGAATGGCAAAAATTTGCCTGGTATCTACCACGCGCTATCATATTACTGCTCCTCTATGTTATTCCCGGCATTGGTCAAACTGTCGCGCCAGTGTTATGGTTCCTGTTCAGCGCCTGGATGCTCGCTATCCAGTACTGCGACTATCCATTCGATAACCATAAAGTACCGTTTAAAGAGATGCGCACCGCCCTGCGCACGCGCAAAATCACCAATATGCAGTTTGGTGCATTAACCAGCCTGTTCACGATGATTCCGGTACTTAATCTGTTCATCATGCCGGTGGCCGTCTGCGGCGCGACGGCGATGTGGGTCGATTGCTATCGTGCAAAACATGCCTTATGGCGGTAACAGCTTTTCGGTTATTTTGTAAACCATTTGTGTGAAACAGGGGTGGCTTATGTCGCCCCTTATTCCATCTTGCGAGCCATTATTTCCCTTCTGCATATAGATATGCTAAATCCTTACTTCCGCATATTCTCTGAGCGGGTATGCTTCCCGTTGTATCCCAATTTCATACAGTTAAGGACAGGCCATGAGTAAGATTTTTGAAGATAACTCGCTGACTATCGGTCACACACCGCTGGTTCGCCTGAATCGCATCGGTAACGGACGTATTCTGGCAAAGGTGGAATCTCGTAACCCCAGCTTCAGCGTTAAATGCCGCATCGGTGCCAATATGATTTGGGATGCCGAAAAACGCGGCGTGCTGAAACCCGGCGTTGAACTGGTTGAGCCAACCAGCGGCAATACGGGTATCGCACTGGCTTATGTGGCCGCCGCTCGCGGTTACAAGCTTACCCTGACCATGCCGGAAACCATGAGTATCGAACGCCGCAAGCTGCTGAAAGCTCTGGGAGCAAATTTAGTGCTGACTGAAGGTGCCAAAGGTATGAAAGGCGCCATTCAAAAAGCAGAAGAAATCGTCGCCAGCAACCCAGAAAAATACCTGCTGCTGCAACAATTCAGCAACCCGGCGAACCCAGAAATTCATGAAAAAACCACCGGCCCGGAGATTTGGGAAGATACCGACGGACAAGTTGATGTATTTATTGCTGGTGTAGGTACTGGCGGTACATTGACTGGTGTTAGCCGCTACATTAAAGGCACTAAAGGTAAAAAAGATCTCATTTCTGTGGCTGTTGAACCAAGCGACTCTCCGGTTATCGCTCAGGCGCTGGCTGGCGAAGAAATTAAACCTGGTCCGCATAAAATTCAGGGTATTGGCGCAGGCTTCATTCCAGCGAACCTTGACCTCAAACTGGTCGATAAAGTTATCGGCATCACTAATGAAGAAGCGATTTCTACTGCTCGCCGCCTGATGGAAGAAGAAGGCATTCTGGCCGGCATCTCTTCTGGCGCTGCTGTTGCCGCTGCGTTGAAACTACAAGAAGATGAAAGCTTTACCAACAAGAATATTGTGGTTATTCTACCGTCATCGGGTGAGCGTTATTTAAGCACTGCATTGTTTGCCGATCTCTTTACAGAGAAAGAGCAGCAACAGTAATGCCAGCTTGTTAAGAATGCGTAAAAAAGCACCTTTTCGGGTGCTTTTTTGTGGCCTGCTTCAAACTTTCACCTCTCCTGGCATTGATTCAGCCTGTCGGAACTGGTATTTAACCAGACTAATTATTTTGATGCGCGAAATTAATCGTTACAGGAAAAGCCTTAGCTGAATCGATTTTATGATTTGGTTCAACGCTTCCTTTAGCGGCATAATGTTTAATGATGAACGAAACATCAGCGGCCAACCCGCCAACAATGGACTGTATTGAGCACATCGTGCGTCGCGTCTGTTAAAAACTGGCGCTAACTATACAGGCTAAAGTCAAACCGCCAGGCTAGACTTTAGTTCCACAACACTAAACCTATAAGTTGGGGAAATACAATGTTCCAGCAAGAAGTTACCATTACCGCTCCGAACGGTCTGCACACCCGCCCTGCTGCCCAGTTTGTAAAAGAAGCTAAGGGCTTCACTTCTGAAATTACTGTGACTTCCAACGGCAAAAGCGCAAGCGCGAAAAGCCTGTTTAAACTACAGACTCTGGGCCTGACTCAAGGTACCGTTGTGACTATCTCCGCAGAAGGCGAAGACGAGCAAAAAGCGGTAGAACATCTGGTTAAACTGATGGCTGAACTCGAGTAATTTCCCGGGTTCTTTTAAAAATCAGTCACAAGTAAGGTAGGGTTATGATTTCAGGCATTTTAGCATCCCCGGGTATCGCTTTCGGTAAAGCTCTGCTTCTGAAAGAAGACGAAATCGTCATTGACCGGAAAAAAATTTCTGCCGACCAGGTTGATCAGGAAGTTGAACGTTTTCTGAGCGGTCGTGCCAAGGCATCAGCCCAGCTGGAAACGATCAAAACGAAAGCTGGTGAAACGTTCGGTGAAGAAAAAGAAGCCATCTTCGAAGGGCATATTATGCTGCTCGAAGATGAGGAGCTGGAGCAGGAAATCATAGCCCTGATTAAAGATAAGCACATGACGGCTGACGCAGCTGCTCATGAAGTTATCGAAGGTCAGGCATCTGCCCTGGAAGAACTGGATGATGAATACCTGAAAGAACGTGCGGCTGACGTACGTGATATCGGCAAGCGCTTACTGCGCAACATCCTGGGCCTGAAGATTATTGACCTGAGCGCCATTCAGGATGAAGTTATTCTGGTTGCCGCTGACCTGACACCGTCCGAAACCGCACAGCTGAACCTGAAGAAAGTGCTGGGTTTCATCACCGACGCGGGTGGCCGTACTTCCCACACCTCTATCATGGCGCGTTCTCTGGAACTGCCAGCCATCGTGGGCACCGGTAGCGTCACCTCGCAGGTGAAAAACGACGACTATCTGATTCTGGATGCCGTAAATAATCAGGTTTACGTCAATCCAACCAACGACGTTATTGATAAACTGCGCGCCGTTCAGGAGCAGGTTGCTTCTGAAAAAGCAGAGCTTGCTAAGCTGAAAGATCTGCCAGCTATTACGCTGGACGGTCACCAGGTAGAAGTGTGCGCTAACATCGGTACTGTTCGTGACGTTGAAGGCGCTGAACGTAACGGCGCAGAAGGCGTTGGTCTGTATCGTACAGAATTCCTGTTCATGGATCGCGACGCGCTGCCGACTGAAGAAGAACAGTTTGCTGCCTATAAAGCAGTGGCTGAAGCCTGTGGCTCGCAGGCGGTTATTGTTCGTACCATGGATATTGGCGGCGACAAAGAGCTGCCATACATGAACTTCCCGAAAGAAGAGAACCCGTTCCTCGGATGGCGTGCTATCCGTATTGCAATGGATCGTAAAGAGATCCTTCGCGATCAGCTTCGCGCTATTCTGCGTGCCTCTGCTTTCGGCAAATTGCGCATCATGTTCCCGATGATCATCTCTGTTGAAGAAGTACGTGCACTGCGTAAAGAGATCGAAATCTACAAACAGGAACTGCGCGACGAAGGTAAAGCGTTTGACGAATCAATTGAAATTGGCGTGATGGTGGAAACACCGGCTGCCGCGACAATTGCGCGCCATTTAGCCAAAGAAGTTGATTTCTTTAGTATCGGCACCAATGATTTAACGCAGTACACTCTGGCAGTTGACCGTGGTAATGATATGATTTCACACCTTTACCAGCCAATGTCACCGTCCGTGCTGAACTTGATCAAGCAAGTTATTGATGCTTCTCATGCTGAAGGCAAATGGACTGGCATGTGTGGTGAGCTTGCTGGCGATGAACGTGCTACACTTCTGTTGCTGGGGATGGGTCTGGACGAATTCTCTATGAGCGCCATTTCTATCCCGCGCATTAAGAAGATTATCCGTAACACGAACTTCGAAGATGCGAAGGTGTTAGCAGAGCAGGCTCTTGCTCAACCGACAACGGACGAGTTAATGACGCTGGTTAACAAGTTCATTGAAGAAAAAACAATCTGCTAATCCACGAGATGCGGCCCAATTTACTGCTTAGGAGAAGATCATGGGTTTGTTCGATAAACTAAAATCTCTGGTTTCCGATGACAAAAAGGATACCGGAACTATTGAGATCGTTGCTCCGCTCTCTGGCGAGATCGTCAATATCGAAGACGTGCCGGATGTCGTTTTTGCGGAAAAAATCGTTGGTGATGGTATTGCTATCAAGCCAACTGGCAACAAAATGGTCGCTCCAGTTGACGGCACCATTGGTAAAATCTTTGAAACCAACCACGCATTCTCTATCGAATCTGATAGCGGCGTTGAGCTGTTCGTCCACTTCGGTATCGACACCGTTGAACTGAAAGGCGAAGGCTTCAAGCGTATTGCTGAAGAAGGTCAGCGCGTGAAAGTTGGCGACACCGTGATTGAATTCGATCTGCCGCTGCTGGAAGAGAAAGCCAAGTCTACGCTGACTCCGGTTGTTATCTCCAACATGGACGAAATCAAAGAACTGATCAAACTGTCCGGTAGCGTAACTGTGGGTGAAACTCCGGTTATCCGCATCAAGAAGTAATTCTTGCCGCAGTGAAAAATGGCGCCGTTAGGCGCCATTTTTTTATGCTTCCGCCAGCGGCGGCAGAATCAACTCATCGCTCTCATGCCGCTGGGTATAGCGCATCACCTCCAGTACACGCAAACCTGCGCTGTGTACCGCATCAGTTAATTCCTGCCCTTTCAGCAAGCCGCTGATGAGCTGCGCGCAAAACAGGTCGCCTGTGCCTTTAAGGTCTGTTTTCACCCGCGAATGGGAAATAACATTTACACTCTCGGCACTGACCACTACCACCTGCATCTCCTGGTTTTCTTCATTGCCGGAGGCGCTGGTAATTACCACCCATTTTAATGTCTCTGAAAGCAGACTTTTTGCTGCGGCAATGGCGTTGTCAAGATCGCGGCAATTCTTACCAGTCAGGATTTCCAGTTCAAAGATATTTGGCGTGATGCCCTGCGCCAGCGGCAGTAAATATTGCCGATATGCCTCGGGAAGATCTGCTTTGACATAAATACCGCTATCAATATCGCCAATCACCGGATCAACCATAATCAGCAAATCAGGATGCTCTTCACGTAAAGCGGTCAGCCACTCAGCAAGGATTTTAATTTGCGATGCCGTCCCCATATAGCCCGTAGTTACAGCACGAAGTTGGCGCAGCGCATCGCGCTCCTGAAGCGCACGCAAATAGCCGCTAAACCATTCGTCTGGAATCGCACCACCGTAGAACGTGTCATAATGCGGCGTATTACTCAGCAACACGGTAGGTACGGCAAAGACATTCAGGCCGTTTTGTTTAATCGCTGGCACGGCAATACTGTTGCCCACGCTGCCATACACCACCTGCGACTGCACAGCGACGATATCCGCCTGCAGCGCCCTGCTCTTATCGTTAAACAACAACAAACTACTCATTTAATTTTTTCTCCTTGCCGATGAGCCTCATCGCATCTCAAGCGAAACTTTACCTGATTTTGGCAGTCAAATCGGCTAACACAAACAAGGATAAGGTAATTCAGTGAAGAAAATCATTTGTCTGATCATCACACTACTGCTAACACTCCCCGCTTACGCGAAGTTAACTGCCCATGAAGAAGCCCGCATTGACGCCATGCTGGAGGGATTAGCACAGAAAAAGGATTTGATATTTGTGCGCAACGGCGATGAACATACCTGCGATGAAGCGGTTTCTCATCTGCGCCTGAAGCTAGGCAATACCCGTAATCGCATTGATACTGCTGAGCAATTTATCGATAAGGTTGCCTCGTCATCATCGATTACCGGGAAACCCTATATTGTGAAGATACCCGGTAAGAGCGATGAAAACGCGCAACCTTTTTTACATGCGCTGATTGCGCAGACGGATAAAACAGTGCCTGCGGAAGGGAATTAATCCGCTTTGGCAAAGCATTTACAGGAGGTAACATGAAAAAATTCTTCATTTATAACGATGAAAAATCGAATAAATTTTGGTGGATAGATCATGAAGGGGATAGTTTAGCTGTCAACTATGGCAAGGTAGGTAGTATTGGTAAATTCCAGACAAAAGAGTTCGATAATGAAGAACAGTGTCTGAAAGAAGCCAGTAAATTGATTGCCGCAAAAATGAAGAAAGGCTATCAAGAAGATCCAAACTTTAACTTCATGGATCGCTACTATTTTGATGATGAAGAAATTGGGTTACATGTTAAAACGTCACACCCAAACTTCCAGAGCCATTTTACTGATCCACTTTATATGTGTTGCTGGGATGAAGAATCTCCTTTTGGTAGCGATGAAGGTGCTGATGCTCTAAACGTTCTTGAAAATAGCCTCCGTAAAAAGCCGGATCTAGATTGTGCTGATTTCCCTCAAATGTTAATTGAAACTATCTGGGGTATGAAATACATCGCTATGGAAAGTATTCTTGAAGAGGATGTTCGTTCGCAATTACTAGCCGATGAAATGAGCACTATCCAGAGCAATATGATTACCTACGCGACGGCATTCGGTCAGATTAAAGTCATGGGTAAAATCTCCCATAAACTTAAAAAGATGGGACTCAATGCACTAGCGCGTCATCAGCTTACCGCAAAAATTCTTCAATGGGGTGACGGTCAGGACTCACCAATACTTCAACAAATGATTGATGACCTTACTGCGTTTCCACACGAAAATTAAAAACTGCATTTGTCGACAGCAACAACTGCCGACAAAGCAGATTATTGACAAAGTGCACTTTGTTTATGCCGGATGCGGCGTAAACGCCTTATCCGGCCAACAAAATATTGTTAATTCAATATATTACAGAAACCTTGTAGGCCTGATAAGCGTAGCGCATCAGGCAGTTTTGCGTTTGTCATCAGCCTCCAATGCTATTAATCCTTAAATCCCCAACCCCTGGCTAAAATGCTCTTCCCCGAACACTCCAGTCGAAAGGTAGCGGTCGCCACGATCGCAGATGATCGCTACCACCACCGCGCCCGGATTATTTTTCGCTACACGTAACGCTCCCGCTACCGCGCCGCCGGAACTCACACCGCAGAAAATCCCTTCCCGCACCGCCAGTTCACGCATGGTGTTTTCCGCATCATGCTGATGAATATCCAGCACCTCATCCACCAGAGAAGCGTTGAAAATTCCCGGCATATATTCCGCAGGCCAGCGGCGGATCCCCGGAATACTGCTGCCCTCTTCCGGCTGCAGGCCAACAATCGTCACCGCTCTGGATTGCTCGCGCATAAACCGTGACACTCCAGTAATGGTGCCGGTTGTCCCCATACTGGAGACAAAATGGGTGATGCGACCACCAGTTTGCTGCCAGATTTCCGGCCCGGTGGTGGTGTAATGCGCATAAGGGTTATCGGGATTATTGAACTGATCGAGCAGCTTGCCTTCACCGCGATTGGCCATCTCCAGCGCCAGGTCGCGAGCGCCTTCCATGCCCTGCTCTTTGGTCACCAGAATCAGCTCCGCACCGTAGGCACGCATCGCTGCTCGCCGCTCCTGGCTCATGTTGTCCGGCATTAGCAGTTTCATGCGATAGCCTTTTAGCGCGGCGATCATTGCCAACGCAATGCCGGTATTACCGCTAGTCGCTTCGATTAACGCATCGCCCGGCTTAATTTCACCGCGTTTTTCCGCCTCGACAATCATCGATAACGCCGCACGATCTTTCACCGAACCTGCCGGGTTATTGCCTTCCAGTTTTAGCCACACTTCACTGCCATTATCCGGCCCCATTCGCTGTAATTTCACCAGAGGCGTATTACCAATTGTTTGTTCTAATGTACTCACGTTCTCTGTCCATACGTGGTGTTGCCTGATGCGACACTTACGCGTCTTATCAGGCCTACAGGTTACAAACCTTGCCATTAAAAAACCCGGATCGCGGGATGCGCTTCCGGGCGTTTAAGATTCACTCAACCTATCAGGCGCTTTGTGCGAGAGCAAGTTCTTCATCGCGGGTTTCAATACGCTGAGCACCGTTATACAGCCGTGCATGTTGCAGACCAACGAATAGACGATCGCCGCGCTGCGGGGCGTCGTCACCGTGCATCACGACCGTCAGCGGTTCGTTGTACCACCCCAGTGGCTGCACCACTAATTGGGTGTAGTGGCCTTTCGGGCTGGCTTCCAGTACCTGTATCGGCAGCGGCGATTCAAGGCTGGTATGGCGGCTGATATCCACTTCCCACGGACGCAGGAAAAGATCTACCGGCCCCTGATACGCAGGTGTATATCCCAGCGGCCAGCGATGCGCGCCAACGTGGAACTGCCCGCCGCGAATGGTTCCCTGCAAGCGATTCACTTCGCCCATAAACTCCAGCACAAAACGGGTCGCTGGTTCACGCCATACCTGCTCCGGCGCGTCAGCCTGTTCAATATGGCCCTGGCTCATCACCACTACGCGATCGGCAACTTCCATCGCCTCTTCCTGGTCGTGAGTAACGAATACACTGGTGAATTTCAGCTCTTCGTGGAGCTGACGCAGCCATCGACGCAGCTCTTTACGCACCTGCGCATCCAGCGCGCCAAATGGTTCATCAAGCAGCAGAATTTGCGGCTCCACGGCCAGCGCGCGCGCCAGCGCCACACGTTGTTTCTGCCCACCGGAAAGCTGGGCCGGATAACGATCCGCCAGATGCGCAAGCTGCACCATCTCCAGCAATTTTGTCACTTTCGCTTTGATGGCTGCGGCATTCGGGCGTTCACGCCGCGGCAATACCGTCAGGCCAAAAGCAATGTTGTCGAACACCGTCATATGGCGGAACAGCGCGTAGTGCTGAAACACGAAACCGACTTTACGGTCGCGCGCGTGCAGGCGGCTGACGTCGGTGCCGTGGAAGCGAATATGACCGCTGGTTTGATGCTCCAGCCCGGCAATAATGCGCAGCAGCGTGGTTTTCCCGGAACCAGACGGCCCCAGCAATGCGACCATCTGACCAGAAGGAATATCCAGTGAGATATCGTTCAGCACCTGAGTGCGACCAAACGACTTCTTAATATTGGCAATCTCAATGCTCATGATGTTCCTCCTGCTGCGCGCGTTTTTCCTGATTCTCCAGGCGCCACTGCAACATACTCTTTAAAAACAGGGTGATAATCGCCATTAGCGTCAATAGCGCGGCGGCGGTAAAGGAACCGACGGTGTTGTAGTCCTGCTCCAGCAATTCAATCTGTAACGGTAGCGACAGAGTTTCGCCGCGAATCGAGCCGGAAACCACCGACACCGCGCCAAACTCGCCAATCGCGCGGGCGTTGGTCAGCACCACACCATACAGCAGCGCCCAGCGAATATTCGGCAATGTGACGCGGCGGAACATCTGCCAGCCAGACGCACCAAGCAAAATCGCCGCTTCGTCTTCCTGGCTGCCCTGGCTTAGCATCACCGGCACCAGTTCGCGCACCACAAACGGACAGGTCACAAAGATGGTGACCAGCACCATTCCCGGCCAGGAGAACATAATTTGCAGATTATGCTCATCCAGCCAACCGCCCAACGGGCCGTTCGAGCCGTAGAACAGCAGATAAACCAGGCCAGCAACCACCGGCGACACGGCAAACGGAATATCCAGCATCGTCAGCAGCAACTGGCGTCCGGGGAAATTAAATCGCGTCACCAGCCACGCCATCAGGATGCCGAAAACCAGGTTCATCGGCACAGCAATCAGCGCAATCATCACCGTCAGCCAGATGGCGTGCAGCATGTCCGGGTCAGTCAGATTCTGTAAAACTGGCATCAGCCCTTTACTGAATGCCTGCACAAAGATGTAAATCATCGGCACCAGCAGGATGAACGCCGAAACCAGCATCCCGATGCCAATCAGCAACCATTTGCCCCAGTTAATCGGGCGCGCGTCATAACGCTTCAATTGGGTCACTTCCGCCATTAATGACCTACCACACGCCGACCAAAGCGACTTTGCAGAGTGTTAATCGAGAACAGTAATAGTAGCGATGCGGCAAGAATCACCGAGGCAATCGCGCTCGCCGCCGGGTAATCAAACTCCTGTAAGCGAACGAAAATCATCAGCGAGGTCACTTCCGTCTTCCAGGCGATATTCCCGGCGATAAAAATCACCGCGCCAAACTCACCGAGGCTACGCGTAAACGACAGCGCCACGCCCGCCACCAGCGCCGGAGAAAGCTCAGGCAGTACAACCTTGCGGAAGCTTTGCCAGCGCGTCGCGCCCAGCGTTTCTGCCGCTTCTTCATATTCCGGGCCTAACTCTTCCAGTACCGGCTGCACAGTACGCACCACAAACGGAATGCTGGTAAAGGCCATCGCCACCGCAATACCAAGCCAGGTATAGGTGACTTTGATATCAAGTTTTGCCAACCACTCGCCGTAAAAACCATTAACCGAAAAAAGCGAGGCCAGCGTCAAACCGGCGACCGCCGTCGGCAGCGCAAAAGGTAAATCCATCAACGCATCAAGCAGCGTGCGACCCGGAAAGCGATAACGGGTTAAAATCCACGCCATCAGTAAGCCAAAAACACCGTTAAAAATCGACGCCACAAATGCCGACAACAATGTCACTTTATAGGCCGCCACCACCTGCGGGTTGGTGATCACCTCCCAGTACTGCGCCCAGCTCATCTGGGCCAATTGCATCACCAGCGCAGAGAGCGGCAGCAGCAAAATCAGGCACACAAACAGCAGACTGGTGCCAAGGCTTAAGGTAAAGCCTGGCAGCACGCGTCTGGAGGAAACGGCAAACATTACTTACGCCCCGCCGCCAGCAACTTATCTAACTCGCCGCCGCTGGAAAAGTGGGTTTTCATCACTTCCGGCCAGGAGCCAAATTTATCTTCCACACGGAACAGTTCGGTCTGCGGGAATTTGTCTTTCAGTTTGTCCATGACTTCCGGGTTATTTACGCGGTAGTAGTAGTCGGTAATGATAGTTTGCGCCTGCGGGCTGTAGAGCCAGTTCAGGTAGGCTTTTGCTGCTTTTTCTGTGCCGTTGGCCCGCACGTTTTTATCCACCCACGCCACCGGGAATTCCGCCAAAATGTTGGTTTTCGGAATCACCACTTCAAAGCCCTGCGCTTCATATTGCTTGCGGATGTTGTTCACTTCCGATTCGAAGCTAATCAGCACATCGCCCAGCCCACGCTCGGCAAAAGTGGTGGTGGCGCCACGCCCGCCGGTATCGAACACTTCAACATTTTTCAGGAACTGGGTCATAAACTGTTCGGTTTTGGCTTTATCGCCGCCGTCAGCTTTATCCGCTGCGCCCCATGCCGCAAGGTAGGTGTAACGCGCGTTACCAGACGTTTTCGGGTTCGGGAAAATCAACTTCACGTCGGAGCGCACGAGGTCATTCCAGTCATGGATATTCTTCGGGTTGCCCTTACGCACCAGGAAGCCCATGGTGGAATAGAACGGCGAGCTGTTATTCGGCAGGCGCGACTGCCAGTCCGCGGGGATCAGTTTGCCTTTGTCATGCAGGATTTGTACGTCAGTCACCTGGTTATAAGTGACAACATCTGCTTTTAAGCCCTGCAAAATCGCCAGCGCCTGTTTTGATGACCCGGCATGAGATTGTTTAATCGTCAGTTTGTCGCCGCCGTTATCTTTTGCCCACTGCTGTTCGAACGGAGTATTCAGGGCGGCAAACAGCTCGCGAGAGACGTCATAAGAACTGTTCAGCAGTTCCGTTGCCTGTACGTGGCCTGCCAGCAGCAGAGAAGCAGCCAGCGCGAGATATTTCTTTTTCAGCAAGTTAACGGCCATTGCGCACCCTTATAAATTTAATGACTTTCTGATAGCCATCATATTTATAACGGACACGAAAGGAGTAACGGTTTTATATACCGTTTGGTGATTTAGAAGTTAAAAAGGGAATAAGAACCAGGTTTCCGACGAAATCCTCCCCACTCATGCAGGGAGGAAACTGAAGTAAATCAGATACCGACGCTAACGCTTTCTGGCAACGTACTGCCGCCATCGATCACATTCTGAGTACCAGTTAAATAGCTGGATTCATCGGAGGCAAGGAATGCGGCCAGTTCGCCGACTTCCAGCGGATCGGCGAGGCGACGCAGCGGGATTGCTTTCGCCATTTCAATCAGTACCGATTCTGGATCTTCCGGGTTCGACTGGCGGGCAATACTTTCCGCCATTGGCGTACGAACATAGCCCGGACAAATCGCATTAACGCGAATACCGGATTGCGCGTACTCCACCGCCAGCGATTTGGTCAGCCCAACAATCGCCGCTTTCGTTAAGGCATACGCCGTTTCGCCTGGGTCCGCCACCATATCGCCAGTGACCGAAGACATCATCACAATACGACCATCCTTGCGGGCAATCATTTCCGGCAGCACCGCCTTCGTGACGTTCCACACGCCTTTAATATTGATATCAATATGGAAATCGCGATCTTCATCGCTCATATCGAGAAAACTGCCCAGGCGGCAAACACCTGCGTTATTCACCAGAATATCAATGCGCCCTTCTTTTTCCTTCGCGCGCTTGATAGCCGCGGCAACCGATGCCGGGTCGCGTACGTCGGCAATGACGGCTGTGCAACGATGACCGCGTCCTCCCAGTTCATCCGCCAGCCTTTCGATCTCATCGGAGATATCCAGCAAGATTAGGTTCGCGCCATAACGCGCAAAAGTTCTGGCAATCCCTTCGCCAATCCCTTGCGATGCGCCTGTAATCAATGCTGTCTTGCCCGTGAGTTTACCCATTTTAATGCTCTCCTTGTTAATACAGAGCGTTACACTCCATTGCCTCTGAAAATACAGGATAAACAAAATATTGCTGCGTATCAGCTCACTAATTGGGGAAAATCTCAATCTAACCGCCGCGTTATGCATCACTTTACTCACGACATAAGCACACTACTACGCTCAATCATTTTCAGCGACGCCACATTAGTGGTATTCGGACTTAATGATTCCTTTGTGTCCGCCCAATCGGGATATATGATCCTATTTATCTGCAATTATTTGATCGCAAATATTAAGGTCACCACCGATGCAACTTGAAAAGATGATTACCGAAGGCTCGAATAACGCCTCCGCTGAAATTGACCGCGTATCAACGCTGGAAATGTGCCGGATTATCAACGATGAAGATAAAACCGTACCACTCGCCGTTGAACGTGTATTGCCGGATATCGCTGCGGCGATCGACGTTATCCACGCCCAGGTGAGCGGCGGTGGTCGTTTGATTTATCTCGGCGCAGGAACCTCAGGCCGTCTGGGAATTCTGGATGCCAGCGAGTGCCCCCCCACCTACGGCGTGAAACCGGGTCTGGTGGTTGGTTTGATTGCCGGCGGCGAATATGCCATTCAACATGCCGTAGAAGGCGCGGAAGATAGCCGGGAAGGCGGCGTTAACGATCTGAAAAATATCGGCTTAACCGCGCAGGACGTAGTGGTTGGTATTGCCGCCAGCGGACGCACGCCGTATGTGATCGCCGGACTGGAGTACGCTCGCCAGCTTGGCTGTCGCACAGTGGGAATTTCCTGTAATCCAGGGAGCGCTGTTTCAACTACCGCAGAGTTTGCCATTACGCCGGTTGTCGGTGCCGAAGTGGTTACCGGCTCTTCGCGGATGAAAGCGGGTACAGCACAGAAACTGGTGCTCAATATGCTCTCCACTGGGTTGATGATTAAATCCGGCAAAGTGTTCGGCAACCTGATGGTCGATGTGGTCGCCACCAATGAAAAATTACATGTGCGCCAGATCAATATCGTCAAAAACGCCACCGGATGTAGCACGGAACAAGCAGAAGCGGCATTGGTTGCCTGCGATCGCCACTGCAAAACGGCCATTGTGATGGTATTGAAAAATCTTGATGCCGCTGAAGCTAAAAAACGCCTGGATCAACACGGCGGCTTTATTCGTCAGGTTTTAGACAAGGAATAACCCATGGCAAAAGAGATCAGCAATGAGCTTCTGAACACCATTCTTACCCGGGTCGGCGGCCCGGGAAATATCGCCAGTTGTGGTAACTGTATGACGCGCCTGCGTCTGGGTGTACATGACAGTTCACTGGTTGATCCCAATATCAAAACGCTGGAAGGCGTTAAGGGCGTCATTTTAACCAGCGATCAAGTACAGGTGATATTCGGACCGGGCAAAGCACATCGTGCCGCAAAAGCGATGAGCGAGCTGCTGGGCGAAGCGCCTGTGCAGGACGCCGCAGAAATCGCCGCTCAGAACAAACGCCAGCTAAAAGCCAGACAAACTTCCGGCGTGCAACAATTTCTCGCCAAATTTGCCACCATCTTCACGCCGCTGATCCCCGGTTTTATTGCTGCCGGTCTGCTGCTGGGGATAGCGACGTTAATTGCCACGGTGATGCACGTCCCGGCAGATGCTCAGGGAACGCTGCCCGACGCCCTGAACTTTATGAAGGTGTTCAGTAAAGGCTTGTTCACCTTCCTGGTGATACTGGTAGGTTATAACGCCGCTCAGGCATTTGGCGGCGCGGGCGTCAATGGCGCGATTATCGCCGCGCTCTTTTTGCTCGGTTATAACCCTGCCGCCACTACCGGTTACTACGCTGGTTTTCACGATTTCTTCGGCCTGCCCATCGATCCGCGCGGCAATATTATCGGCGTGTTGATTGCTGCGTGGGCCTGTGCCCGCATCGAAGGCATCGTGCGTCGCTTTATGCCGGACGATCTCGACATGCTGCTGACCTCATTAATCACCCTGCTAATCACCGCCACACTGGCGTATCTGGTGATTATGCCGCTGGGGGGGTGGCTGTTTGAAGGCATGTCGTGGTTATTTATGCACCTGAACAGCAACCCGCTTGGTTGTGCGGTATTAGCCGGGCTGTTCCTGATTGCTGTAGTGTTTGGCGTGCATCAGGGGTTTATTCCCGTTTATCTGGCCTTGATGGATAGCCAGGGATTCAACAGCCTGTTCCCTATCCTTTCCATGGCTGGCGCAGGTCAGGTAGGCGCAGCGCTGGCGCTTTACTGGCGAGCGCAGCCGCATAGTGCATTACGCAGTCAGGTACGTGGAGCGATTATTCCCGGTCTGTTGGGCGTTGGCGAACCATTGATTTACGGCGTCACCCTGCCACGGATGAAGCCGTTTGTTACCGCCTGTTTAGGCGGTGCGGCGGGCGGTTTGTTTATCGGGCTGATAGCCTGGTGGGGCCTGCCAATGGGATTAAACAGCGCTTTCGGGCCATCTGGTCTGGTCGCCTTGCCATTGATGACGTCCGCACAAGGCATCCTTCCGGCAATGGCGGTTTATGCTGGCGGAATTCTGGTGGCATGGGTTTGCGGATTTATTTTCACCACACTCTTTGGCTGTCGCAACGTTAGTCTGGACTGATTATGAAACGGACAGTGCTCTATTTTTCTCTGCTGGCTGTCAGTTGTAGCGTCAGCGCCGCAAAATACCCTGTTCTGACAGAAAGTTCACCAGAGAAAGCAGGGTTCAATGTCGAACGGCTAAACCAGATGGATCGCTGGATTAGCCAGCAAGTGGACGCCAGTTATCCCGGCGGACCCGCAATACCCGAATAAAGCCATCGCGGGCACGTTATATTCCCAGGATAAAGGCCAGACGCTGGAGATGATTAAACGTACGCCGCTGGAATATCAGCCCGGTAGCAAACATATCTACAGCGATGTCGATTATATGCTGCCTGGATTTATCGTCGAGTCAGTTACTGGCCAGCCGCTTGACCGCTATGTTGAAGAGTCGATTTATCGCCCGCCCGGCCTGACGCACACGGTGTTTAATCCACTACTGAAAGGCTTTAAACCGCAGCAAATTGCAGCCACGGAACTGAACAGCAATACCCGCGATGGCGTGATCCACTTCCCGAATATCCGCACCTCCCCTCTCTGGGGTCAGGTACACGATGAAAAAGCGTTCTATTCGATGGGTGGCGCTTCCGGGCACGCAGGTTTGTTTTCCAATACCGGCGATATTGCGGTGTTAATGCAAACGATGCTGAACGGCGGCGGCTATGGTGATGTGCAGTTGTTCAGTGCGGAAACGGTGAAGATGTTTACCACCAGCTCTAAGGAAGATGCCACTTTTGGCCTCGGCTGGCGCGCCAATGGTAATGCCACCATGACGCCGACGTTTGGCACGCTGGCAAGCTCACAAACCTACGGTCACACTGGCTGAACCGGGACGGTGACCGTTATCGCTCCGGTCAATCATATGGCGCTTGTGATGTTAAGCAACAAGCCACATTCGCCAGTTGCCGATCCACAAAAAAATCCCAATATGTTTGAAAGCGGTCAGTGGCCGATTGCAACTTATGGTTGGGTGGTTGATCAGGTATATGTGGCGTTAAAGCAGAAGTAATAAAAAGGCCAGTCAGTAATGTTACTACCTGGCCTTTCATCATCGAATCAGAAACGATTACAGCGCCATCAGCTTGTCCAGCGACGGCGCGAAGTAATAGCCGCCAGTAACCGGTTTGGTGAAACGCAACATCGCATCACGCTTACCATCGGTATCACCAAACATGCTCAGCAGTTGCTGCTCAATGTTATGCAGACGTGCGCAGTAAGCGCAGAAGTACAGACCGTGCGTGCCGCTGGCTGTGCCGTATGGCAAACTCTGACGAACAATCTTCAGCCCTTTGCCATCTTCTTTCAGATCAACGCGGGTCAGGTGAGAGGTTTCTGGACGCTCATCGCCGTCAATCTCTTCGTTATCTTCTTTCGTGCGCCCAATCATCATCTCCTGATCGTGAATGCTCATACGGTTGAGTTGCTTCAGGTTGTGCTCCCAACGCTGCACAAACACATAGCTGCCGCCTGCATCCACACCATCTTTGATGACTGCCACTTCGCGACGCGTCTCTTCGCCCGCCGGGTTTTCCGTGCCATCAACAAAGCCGCTCAGATCGCGCTCTTCCACCCAGCGGAAACCGTGGATCTCTTCTTTCACGTCAATGCAGTCGCCGAAAGCTTCCATCGCCGCCTGAGCCACGGAAAAGTTAACATCGTGGCGCAGAGACAAAATGTGAATTAACACATCAAACTGAGTCGTCGGCGCAAGTCCTTTACCGTAACCAGGAAAATCTTTCAGCTCTTCAGCACCTACACCGCCGCTCAGGGTGCGCCAGGTGTTGTTGCCAAAGGCAACCACCGCGCCGAGATGCGCGTCCGGGAATTTTGCTTCAAAGGCTGCCAGTTTCTCGGCAAATGTTTTACTGGCCGCACGCAGGGCATCAACTTCCCCTTTAACGTTGGCTTCGATCCAAATCGCCGCGCGGCAATGTTCTGGCAAAATGCCACTCTGAACCTGAGACATTGTTCCTCCTGAAATAAGAATGCCACGCAATCCGTGGCATTGTTGGGCGCTATTTTACGTGTTTTTTAGCGGCGGCGGTTTGTCCAGACGCAAATTAACGCCGCCAGATAATTTTACTGACCTTCCAGTTTTTCAGCGTATCGTCAGAAGGCATTAACCCTTCAGGACCGCTCCACTCGCCGCTGAACTGGTAGCTAATATGTTGGCTGCCTTCGGCTTTACATTCGACAGCACGATTATCGTCACCCTCAGCTTTTTGGCAATGACCAAATGCTTTGCTGTAAACGTCGCTAAACGGTGTACCGATTTTAACACCGGTGTCAGCAGGAATATTGTTATCCAACACATCAATGCGATTAATTGTCCCCTGGTCGCCGTTAATGACCATCGCCACGCTGTCGCCTTTCATCACTTCAAAAAAGCGCACGACATTTCCATTAGCGGTTTTCATACCACTGCGCAGACGATAATCGCCATCAAGCGCATCAGCAATGGCTTGCTCTTTCAATGGGGTAGACGCCGTTAACTCACCCACGCCCTTCTCGCTTACTTTGGTGGACGAACCAAACCAGTTCCACGGGTTAGCAGCAGACCAGTTAACTGACGACATCGTGGAACAGCCAGTCAGCATCAACGGCATAGCGCATAACAATAAACGCAGCGATTTCATGTCACTTCCTTTGGTTATTCAATAACGTTGCTTGGAGTGCGAATTTGCAAAAAAGTGCCGTTAGAGGTTGATGACAAACTCAAAATTGCCTGATGCGCCACGCTTATCAGCGTCTATTTTTCCCTGCAATATATTGAATTTGAAAAACTTTGCAGGCCGGACACGGCGTTCACGCCGCATCCGGCATAAACAAATCGCACCTCTGCGTTATTCCTTTTCTTCAACAAAACAAGCGCGTAAACGTCGATTGGTCAACAACCAGATTAACGCCACAAAATCCGCCACCACCAGCACCAGACCAATACCGCTAACAGATTCACCGTTCAGCCACAACCACGGTTGCCAGCAAAGCAAAACCATCTGCGCCAACAGCAACAAAAAATAGAGCGCATGCCAGGAACGAGGAAATTTCGCGCGTCGGCCACTCAGCAAAAACGCCAGCACCGCCGGAACGCCGAGAATCAATCCCAACCAGAAATTATCATGATCGGGATAAAACAGATTCAGTAGCACAGTGCCCTGCTCACGCGACGCGCCAGCAATCACAAACAACACCCAGGTTCGCGCCTGAAGCAGCAGCACGCACCAGAAGAGGAAAGGTAAACGCAAGCGTCCATGCACATCGTAATGGGCAGGATGAAACTCAGTACTCTTCATCTTCAATCAAACGCTTGCCCATACTCAGCACATCGGCGTGTTCATATCCCAGACGCTCGTACATCCCGAGCACCATGTCATTATCTTCCGGCACGTTGATTTGAATCTTCGGACAGCCACGGGCAATGAGCTTCTTCTCCAACCGATTCAGTAACGCATTGGCAATTCCGCGCCCGCGAAATTCTGGATGTACACCAAGATAATAAGCAGAACCGCGATGCCCATCATAACCGCCCATCACTGTGCCAACCACTTCGCCGTTGACTTCCGCCACCAGGAACAAACTGACGTCATGGTGCATCTTGCGCTCGATGTCCATCTCAGGATCGTTCCACGGACGCAACAAATCGCAACGTTCCCAAAGGGTGATCACCTCTTCGAAATCAGTCTGGCGAAATACGCGTATCTCCATGGTATAGGTTACCTTTTTGGGCTTAAAACGGTGATTATGGCGTGAACAGTCGAATTAGCCAATATCTGACGAAAAACGGCGAGAAAAATGACATAATGAGTAATTGTCATCTATTGAAATGAAAAGTAAACAATTCTCAACAGCAAATGGTCGTAACGGATTACGCGATACGATATAACATCTGGAACTTTATTATTACAACTCAGGCCGTATGAGCACTTTTAAACCACTAAAAACACTCACTTCGCGCCGCCAGGTGCTGAAAGCCGGATTGGCTGCCCTGACGTTGTCAGGAATGTCGCAAGCCATCGCCAAAGAAGAACCGTTAAAAACCAGTAATGGGCACAGTAAGCCGAAAGCCAAAAAAACCGGAGGCAAGCGGATAGTCGTTCTCGATCCGGGTCACGGAGGAATTGATACCGGGGCGATTGGCCGCAACGGTTCAAAAGAAAAACACGTAGTGTTGGCAATAGCTAAAAATGTTCGTTCCATATTGCGCAATCATGGAATTGATGCGCGTTTAACGCGTTCTGGCGATACGTTTATCCCACTGTACGATCGCGTTGAAATCGCCCATAAGCACGGCGCAGATCTGTTTATGTCAATCCACGCCGACGGGTTTACTAACCCGAAAGCGGCGGGTGCTTCAGTCTTTGCTCTCTCTAACCGCGGCGCAAGTAGTGCGATGGCAAAATATTTGTCGGAACGCGAAAACCGCGCGGATGAAGTCGCCGGCAAAAAAGCGACTGACAGGGACCATCTATTGCAGCAAGTGCTGTTTGATCTGGTGCAAACCGATACTATTAAAAACAGCCTGACGCTTGGCTCGCATATTCTGAAGAAAATTAAACCGGTGCATAAGTTACATAGCCGCAACACTGAGCAGGCGGCGTTTGTGGTGTTGAAATCACCATCGGTTCCTTCGGTACTGGTAGAAACGTCGTTTATCACCAACCCGGAAGAAGAACGGTTGCTGGGTACGGCGGCGTTTCGTCAGAAAATCGCCAATGCTATTGCCGAAGGCGTAATCAGTTATTTCCATTGGTTTGACAATCAGAAAGCACATTCGAAAAAGCGATAAGTTATGAAACCCGACACACACCAGGTTAAACAGTTCTTGCTCAATCTTCAGGATTCGATTTGCCAGCAACTCGCCGCCGTCGATGGCGCAGAGTTTGTTGAAGATAGCTGGCAACGCGAAGCTGGCGGCGGTGGGCGCAGTCGGGTGTTGCGTAACGGCGGTGTTTTCGAACAGGCAGGCGTCAACTTTTCGCATGTTCACGGCGACGCGATGCCTGCTTCCGCCACGGCACATCGCCCGGAGCTTGCCGGACGAAGTTTTGAAGCGATGGGCGTTTCGCTGGTGGTGCATCCACACAATCCATATGTTCCCACCAGCCACGCGAATGTGCGCTTTTTTATTGCCGAAAAACCGGGAGCCGATCCCGTCTGGTGGTTTGGCGGCGGTTTCGATTTAACGCCTTACTACGGCTTTGAAGAAGATGCCATTCACTGGCATCGCACTGCCCGTGATCTGTGTCAGCCGTTCGGCGAAAATATTTATCCACGTTACAAAAAGTGGTGCGACGATTACTTCTACCTCAAACATCGCAACGAACAGCGCGGCATTGGCGGTCTGTTCTTTGATGACCTGAACACGCCAGACTTCGACCACTGCTTCGCCTTTATGCAGGCGGTAGGTAAAGGCTACACCGACGCTTATTTACCGATTGTTGAACGCCGTAAAGCAATGACATACAGCGAGCGCGAGCGCAATTTCCAGCTTTACCGTCGCGGTCGCTATGTCGAGTTCAACCTGGTATGGGATCGCGGCACATTATTTGGCTTACAAACAGGCGGTCGCACCGAATCTATCCTGATGTCAATGCCACCGCTGGTACGCTGGGAGTACGATTATCAGCCGGAAGAAGGCAGTCCAGAAGCAGCGTTGAGCGAGTTTATTAAGATCAGAGATTGGGTGTAATGTATTAGACTCCTGACAGTTGACTATTTATTACGAGCACTCAGGAGACACGAATTTATTATAAAGGATTTAATTAATGCATGGAGCGCCCCAATGACCGACCGTATTCCCTGTAAAAACCCCACTTGCACATCGACCATTCTGCCACAAACCGCCGTGCGCACCGGTGGATATTGTATGCCTTGCGTTCAGGCACAAAAAAAGCGTGAACACGATGAATATATTAGAAATAACAAAAAAATCGTAAATGCGTTTGCAGGGTTAAACGATCCGGTTGCCATGCTGAAATTAGTCCACCAACCACGAAAATTCGATGCGTTGATCGACTGGACTCCCTGCCCTGTTCCCACCGATTTGTTGTATCAACAATTGTCTCCCGATCAAGTGCAGCAGATGGCTGATTACGCCACAGAACGGTTTGTATCTGGAGAATATCAGCACGCTCAGGAGATTTGTCTCTGTCTTGCAGCATTTACTCAGGCAAATCTGGATGCGTATTTAAGAGAATGGATCTCTTATAATGATTTGGATAGTTATTCTTGCTTACCTTTTCATCGCGCCCCTGCGGATGTTCGCGATGCGCTTTTAAAGCAGGTTGAGATTGATGCAGACAACAGAAATTTTATTCTGCAATGTCTGGCATGGATTGGTGATGATATCGTTATCGAGCATTTTTCCCAGTGGCGCAAGAATCCACCGCCGTGGCGCAGTTCACTTTACATTGCACCAGAAGAATATGCGCATGTTGCAGGTTGGGAATTAACCGCTGAAGGACAAAGGCGTAATCTCTATTTATCTCAATGTTTTCACCTGGAGAAGAAAAGCACCGGGTCTTCCGAAGTTTTCCTTGTTGCTGGTGAACGCGGCGACACCTGTCCAAATTGCGCATTACCTCTAACGAATCTTTTCGATATTGAGCCAAAAGCCATTGGCCTTAATGGTAACGCCAGGTTTCGCGTCGTGACTTGTGAATGTTGCACCGCTTATAACACTATTTTCGGCTATACGGATTCACAGGGAAACGCTTATTTATCTGCCCAAAATGTTCCGCCCTCCTGGCTGCCGGATGATGTGTCCGACTGGCGGCGACTCCCCATTAATAACATGCAAGCAGGAAACCCCAGGTCACCGTTATTCGCCGCAGACCCATTTTTACCTGTTTCTTTCTCCCAAATTGGCGGCCATCCCACCTGGATTCAGGATGCAGAATATCCTCACTGCCCGGAATGTTCCCGCACAATGATGTTTCTCGCGCAGCTCGATTATGCTGATATTGAACAATACGGCGAAGGAATGCTTTATGCGTTTATCTGTCTGGAGTGCCGGACAACGGCGACATCCTACCAACAATCGTAGGAATGATTTATCACCAGCTTACTCACGGGCTACAAGGGAGAGCGCCACAAATGTCAGAGACATTACGTAGCAAAAGCAAATGGCATTCCCATCTGGATATGAGTTTTTTGGGCTGTGTGCTGGCATTTATACTGGAAGTTTATTTTGAAGATGAAATATTTATTCCCCACGGTGGTGGGGCCAATTTTGGGATAATTGTATTAATCGTCATTAATATGATAACTATCCCGGTGGTGATTACAGTAACAACACTATTTTGCTATTTATTTAAAATCTCGCAAAAGTACATAAATCGTATCCTGATATTTCTGTTGGCATGTATTTTGACAATTATCGGTTTGTTTATCGCATATCCAGTCGGGCAATAAAATACATAACGACTCAATGCAATTTGCAACAATATTACAGGCCGGATCAAACGCTATCTTAATCCGGCCCACAATCTCACCCCCACTCCCGCATCCGCTGATGCAGCGTCAGCGACGGTTTCTCGGCAAACAGTTGCTGGTAGTCCGTGGCAAATTGTCCAAGATGCCAGAATCCCCACTGCATGGCGGCGTCTTTTACGGTCATACTTTTCGACCACGGGCTAATTAATTCTCTACGCACGGCGTTCAGGCGAATGCGTTTTAACCACGCGTTTGGGCCAATGCCTAAAATAGCGTGAAAGGCGTTTTGTAACGTGCGGCGGCTGACATGTAATTGATTGCATAAATCCAGCACCGTCACCGGTTCGGACATATTTTCCAGCACATATTCCCGCGCGTGGGTCAGCAAACGGCGATAGCTCTGATGGCTAATGCTCTCTGCCGTCATCATTGGTTGCGCTTCTTCCAGCATCACTCCCATTGCCAGCAACAAATTATCGCCAAGCACTTTGCGCACCGCTGATTGATGCAAATTCTCTGGATTCTCGCAAAATGTCGCCAGCGCCTGTTGTACAAATCCCCACAGCGCCGCTTTATGCTGTTCTTTCACTTCCAGTGCCGACTGGTTTCTCAGCATATGCAGCACCCGATCCGGGCGATGCAAAAAATTGGCATGACGGGAGATCACATCTTCCGAAATAACCACGCCAAGAATGGTGTAATCGTCCGGCGTACTTAATTCAAACTCGGTGCCGCCAGGGCGCGTGGCTATTTCCGCATTCCCCAGGCATTGCGAACCGATAAATCCCTGCTCACCGCGCGTCGCCGGAATGCCAAACCAGAACGAGTTCGGCCAGACCAGGCACGACTGACGCAGCGCCAGACCGGTGTATTCACGGAAAACCTGGATATCATCAAGCAGAATTTCCGTAAATTCACCATGAAACTTGCCGGGATGCAGCTGATCATAAATCTGCTGCCAGGCGGTAATTGTTAAAGCATGCTCATAGACATTCGTTGTCTGTCGTTGATGAACATTATCCACTTCAACCTTTGGCGTAAGCTTCAGGTTCTCGGGTAAGGGTTCATGATAAAGATGGTGTAAATTCGCTGTACGGGTCTTTTTCATGATGTTAATGCCGGGCGTTGCATAACGCCCGGCACCTCCGACAGGTTAATTAGGCTTGAGACGATAACGACTACTGCGTTTACGTAACGTCCCGGCAGAAAAGAGCTGCTCGAGCGCATTTCTGGCTTTTTCCAGCGGCCAACCAAAGTGGGCGGCAACTTCTCCTGCCGTCATTCCCTGACGTACTGATGTTAGCAACGCCAACAGCTCGTCAGCAGATTCCGCGACGATAGCTGGCGTCTCTGGTTCCTTTATCGGATCTTTCGCAGGTTGTTTCGGCTGGCGATTAAAACTACCAATTAGCCACTGGGTATCATCATCAGGCCGACCAATTTCCTTACGGCTGATGACGCGTCCGGTACGCATCGCGGCGGCATACCCCGCATCCAGCGCCGCACGGCACGCCGCCAGATCGCCCTCTACCACCAGCGTCAACCGACCGGGGTCAAGCACTTCATGACTAAGCAAACGCACGTCGGCGGATTTCAGCATGGCATCCGCCGCATCGATTGCAGCCACCATGCCGTCCACTTCCAGCAATCCCAGTGCATTGATCATCGGCAACCTCCGTTACGCACGCTGGATTGGATTACGCGCGATTTCCAGTACAGCATCGGTAAAGGCGTTGCAGGCAGCCTTACACGCCGCCTGACTACCGGTTAAAAATGCCGCCGAGTAGTTGGTTTCTGACGGCGGCGGCACATAGGTCACTAGTTGCACATCGGCAGATTTCAACGCTGCATCAATGCCGTAGGTCGCTTCCAGCGGCGGCGCCACCAAATACGCCATCGGATCGCCAAGCGTAATCCCGGCGGTTGATGAGAGATAAGACCCCGTGCGTGAAACCACATGTGCGAGGAATGCCGTATCTTGCGCATCGTTGGCCCACTGGAACGCCGCACCATTTTCAATATGCGCAACCATCGCATCCAGACCGGCGCGGACTTCCGCCGGGTTTGGCCCACCCAGCATAATCAGCACTTCACCAGCGGTTGGTGACGGCCCGTGCGCCGCTCCTGCATACAACGAGCGGCCATAAACCACTTCCACCATCGCCTGTTTCGTTGCTTCGTCAGCCGCAATGTAGGTTACGTCATCAGAATCGGCAGAAATGAGCCCCAGACTACGAATATGCGGCGGTAATTTCAGCTCACGCGCAAATTCCGGGTTAATAGAGGCAATCACCCGCATGGCGGTAACAGACGGTCGAATCAAATCTAAAGCTGGCATGATGCCTCCTTAACGGGTCATATTGATGCCGGACGCTTTCTGCTCCAGCATTCGTTTCGCCAAATCCACAATCACGGCTGCGGCTTCAACCGGCGGCGTACCGCCCTGGTGAATGTTAGAGATACAAGTGCGGTCAGCCTCAACGGTGGTCGCCATACGCGGCGAGTAAACGGCGTAGCAGGAGAGACTTTCCGACTGCCCTAACCCCGGGCGTTCACCTACCAACAGAATCACCACTTTCGCCCCGAGAAGCTCACCGATCTGATCTTCAATTTTTACGCGCCCATAACGCACAAAGAACGGTGTACCGACTTTCAAACCAGCCTGTTGCAGGCCCGCCATCAGCGGCGGCAGGATCTCTTCGTAGTTCACGGTAATCGCGTCAGTAGACAAACCATCAGAGATAACAACCTGTACATCTGGGTTGGCGACACACTGCGTTTTCAAAGCCTCAATAGCTTCTGCACACAGGCGGCGGCCCATATCCGGGCGAGTCAGGTAGAGATTTTTGTCGCTGATTTCGGAGCGGACTTCCAGCAAGCCCTGTGCTTTCACCCACTCAGCGGGAACTTCTTTCAGGACGGTGTCTTTCGAACGAGAATGATCCGCCAGAAAACGCAACAGCGCCTGGGTACGCGGACGCGGTCCGGCACGACCGGTGCACACACGAGCCACAGTACTGCGGCGCAGTTCGGTCAATACGTCCGCACGATGCGGATTTTCGACGCCAATCCACGCTTTCGCTTCAACGGAACCTAAATCCAGCGCACAGCTTTCAGAAGTCACTGGCGCTGTACACGTTGTGGCGGCGGATTTTGCCTCTAATGGCGCGGTATCCGCTTGTCCCATTGACGCCATCACGCTGCGTACAATTTCTTCAATCTGTTTTTGATCCATGATGTGTTATCTCCGCGTCATCAGAAGAACAGTGACGGATCGCCCGCCCGTTTGGTCAGGCGACCGTTTGCCATAATGCCCATACTTTCCAGCCAGCGTTCAAACTCCGGTGACGGGCGCAGATTCAGTAACTGACGCACAGTGGCAGTGTCGTGGAATGCGGTGGTCTGATAGTTGAGCATGATGTCATCGCCCAGCGGCATCCCCATGATGTAGTTGCAGCCTGCGGTGGCGAGCAGGATCATCAGGTTTTCGTTGAGGTTCTGGTCAGCGTCAGCGTGGTTGGTGTAGCAGCAGTCACAGCCCATAGAGATGCCGCTCAGCTTGCCCATAAAGTGATCTTCTAAGCCCGCACGGATAATCTGGCGATCGTTGTAGAGATACTCCGGCCCAATAAAGCCGACCACGGTGTTGACGATAAACGGATCATAATGACGCGCCAGTCCGTAGTTACGCGCTTCCATCGTCACCTGATCAGCGCCGAAGTTAGCGCCAGCGGAGAGTGCAGAACCCTGCCCGGTTTCAAAGTAGAGGCAGTTTTCCCCGGCGATACGGTTGAACTCGGCGCCCACTGCGCGTGCTTCGTCAAGCATCGCCAGCTCTACGCCGAACTCTTTCAGCCCTTTTTCGCTGCCACAGATACTCTGGAAAATCAGCCCGCCCGGCGCGCCGCGACGAATTGCTTCAATTTGCGTCGTAACATGCGCCAGCACACAGCCCTGGGTCGGAATGTTGAATTTGTCGATCACGCCATACACGGTGTCCAGTACGCGGCTTAAGTTTTCCACGTCGTCAGTCACCGGGTTAACGCCGATCACCGCATCACCTACCCCGAAAGAAAGCCCTTCGTAGATTTGCGCAGCGATGCTTTGCACATCGTCACGGGTGTCGTTTGGCTGCAAACGGGCGCTAAAGGTGCCCGGAATACCGATGGTGGTATTAGCCTTTTTGATAACCGGCATTTTCTTCGCGCCGTAGATCAGATCGGCGTTAGAGCAAATCTTCGCTACCGCCGCCACCACTTCCGAAGTCAGTCCTTTACGGGTAAAGGCAATGTCATCAACACTGGTTTCATCGCTCAACACATATTCGCGCAGCTCGCTGATACTCCAGTTTTTAATCTGGTTGTAGGCCGTTTCGTTAACGTCGTCCTGAATCAGCCGCGTCACGCAGTCATCTTCATAGGCAATCACCGGATTATTGCGGATGTCCGCTACGGTCATTTCCGACAACACCTGCTTTGCCGCCACCCGCTCCTGTGAGCTTGCCGCAGCAACGCCCGCCAGCACATCCCCCGAACGCAGTTCGTTGGCTTTAGCCAGCACCTCTTTTACATCCTTAAACTGATATACATTGCCGAACAATGTGGTCTTTAGTTTCATAAGTCGTTCCCTCAGGAAGGAAATGCGAGTGATTTCACCGTCACCGGCACAACCGATCCGCCAAAAAGAGGCGTACCAATGTCGATATAGTCCCCCGCGCGGACAATCACTTCGTCAATGACTGCCAACGGGAGTTGTTGTAGCTGTGGGCGCAACAACATGCCCAGAGCTTTACCAAAGTCCTGCCCGGCCACCACCAGCAGGGGATGCGGATTCGGAAAACGCGCGACGAAATCGACCAGCGCGTTGATGACCGTCAGTACCGCGGCGTAACGCACAGGCAGCGAGGCGGGAAGCGCCAGCACGTACGCGTCAGTTTTGGGGCAAAGATCCAGTTGAATCAGCGCCTGTTGCCAGGCACTGACCAGATCCGTTTCATCAATCGGGATCGCCACTGGCAAATTGCGCAGCGGCAGTTGTACTCCCTCCAGCCAGATAGTGCTGCCAGAGAGCGAAAGGGTATGTGCGCCCGCGCCAATCACCGTAGCGCGCACGGTTTGCGCCGGAAACTGCACGTTCATCTCACGCAGGCGCGGATGGTCATGCAGCGCCGTTGCCAGTAGCGGGCCAATATCGGCAAAACAGAACGGATCGGCGGGCTGATGGCGATAACATTCACCCACACCGCCGGAAAGGGTAATAATTTCAGGCGTAACGCCTGCGGGCAGCAGACCAGTTTGCATCAATGCCTGCGCGAGAGGCGAAAGCGTTCCCTCAATCACTTCAACAATCAGTTCCGCCATCCGCCGGGTAACCTGCACCAATTGCGCGCCGATTAGCGAACGGGCGTCGGTGCCTGGTCCGAAGCACTCGTCCACAATCATCTGCCCCGGTTTATGGGCGTACACCACGCGTCCCTGACTGTCGGTTTCCAGCAGGCGACCGCCGACATTGAGGCAGGCAGTGCCGCTGATTTTTCCGGCATCGAATAAGGCATAGTTCGCGGTGCCACCGCCGACGTCGATATTCAGGACCCGACATAACCGTTGTTCAGAAAGGGTTTGCGCCCCAGCGCCGTGTCCGGCGATCACGGATTCGAGATGCGGTCCCGCGCTGGCAACCACAAAATCGCCCAGCGATTGAGAGAGCGTCATCACCGCCGGGCGGGCGTTGCGGGTTTTCGCACTTTCGCCGGTGATGATGATGGCGCCGGAATCAACGCTTTCCGGCGCGATACCCGCGGCCTGATATTGCTCGAGGATTAAGGTTTTTAGTTCCGCTTCTTTTAAACCGCCCTGTTTATCGACAGGGGTAAAGAACACCGGGCTTTGCCAGCTAATTTCGCGTTTGATGAATTCGTAGCGCGGCACCTGCGACACCGCCGCACGATTAACCAGCTCCAGGCGAGAGAAGATCACCTGAGTAGTGGTGGTGCCGATATCGATACCAACGCTCAGTAGCTGGCGAGTGTTCACGATTGCGCCTCCACTTCGGTTTTCACCTGTGCGGCATCATCTTTAGGCACCAGCATCATCGCCACGCCAATCGCCGTGACGCCGCCAATCAACTTGCCGACAATCATCGGGAAGATCATGGCGTTCATGTTGGCGGCGGCGAAACCTAAGTGGTCACCCAGGGCGAACGCCGCGGAGACAGCGAAGGCGCAGTTGATAACTTTGCCGCGGGTATCCATCTGCTTCATCATGCCGAACATCGGGATATTATTGGCCAACGTCGCCACCATGCCCGCCGCCGCAATATTATTCACATTCAGTAATTTACCGACGTTCATCAGCGGTTTTTCAAACCAGCGGGTCAGCAGCAGCACCATCGGGTACGCCCCCAACAGCACGCAGGAGATAGAGCCGATAACTTCAATGGCGCGCATCACTTCGCCGGGCTTATCGCCAGGGGCCATGAAGATCGGATCCAGACCGGGGATCAGCTCCCAGCCAAGCAGGAATTTGACCACGGCGGCAGCAAGACCTATCGTTATCAGCGCCACGAGAAATTTGGCGAAGATCTGGAAGCCGTTGATCATTTTTTCCGGGATGAATTTCAGCCCCAGCGCCACCAGAACGGCAACGATGATCACCGGGATCATATTCATCAGGATCAGGGCGAAGGTAAATTCCACCGGTTGACCGTTGATCTGTACGCCTGAGTACATAGCTACCAGACCACCAGCGATACAACCAATCGGAATAGTCACAATGCCCGCCAGCACGCCGAGCGCCAGATAACGACGGTCAGAAGGTTCGATAATGCCGAGCGCCACCGGAATGGAAAACACAATTGTTGGCCCCATCATCGACCCGAGAATTAACCCAGAGTATAGCCACGCTGCTACGTCGCCGCCCGCCAGCTCTTTGGCGAGGAAGAAGCCGCCCATATCGCACGCCAGCAATGTTCCGGCGAACATCGATGGGTTGGCGCCGAGCATTTCGTAAACCGGAATGATCACCGGCCCCAACACATGCGCCAGTACCGGCGCCAGCGCGGTCATACCGACCATCGCCAGGCCCAGCGCGCCCATTGCCATAAAGCCTTCTTCAAACTGACCGCCCGCTCCTTCAATACTTTTACCGAACTTACCGAGGAAACGAGCCGAACCGCCAAACTGCGACAGGATCCTGTCTACGGCAGCTATCAACATAAAGAACATCATGATGTACATGATGATTTCGTTAATTCCCATCGCCTTTACTCCCTGTTAGTTGTTATTTATTGGCGGATGCGGCGTGAACGCCTTATCCGCCCTACATGCGCAATCCCGTAGGCCGGATAAGACGCGGCAAGCGTCGCATCCGGCAATGCGTCACTAATGGCGGATGCGGCGTGAACGCCTTATCCGCCCTACATGCGAAACCCCGCAGGCCGGATAAGACGCGTCAGCGTCGCATCAGGCAATGCGTCACTAATGGCGGATGCGGCGTGAACGCCTTATCCGCCCTACATGCGCAATCCCGTAGGCCGGATAAGACGCGGCAATGCGTCACTAATGGCGGATGCGGCGTAAACGCCTTATCCGCCCTACATGCGCAACCCCGCAGGCCGGATAAGACGCGTCAGCGTCGCATCAGGCATTTATTGCGCCGCTGCGTACAGGCCGACAATCTGCTCCAGGCTGGCGGTACGCGGGTTACTGCGCAGACAAATATCTTCCAGCGCGGCCTGCGCCCATGCGCCGTAATGCGCAGATGTCGCACCAACATCGCCCATTCGTTTACCAATCCCAACTTCCGCAATCAGCTCACTTACCGCGTTAATAGCGTCACGATCGTCGGATTTTTTAGTTCGCAGCGCCCGACCAATCTGACTAAACCGATCACGACAAACCATCCGGTTAAATTCCATCACCGTTGGCAGCAACATGGCGTTCGCCAGACCGTGCGGAATATGCAGCGTCGCCCCAGGCTGATGCGCCATTGCATGACACAACCCAAGCCCCGCACTGGAAAACGCCATTCCCGCCATACATGAAGCCAGCAACATACTCTCGCGTGCGGCAAGGTCGT